>Ga0137465_1000025_pt1 | contig 144619 bp, 113 predicted proteins | sample EasRivERMGT828_2_FD_104906 | JGI IMG/M metagenome (GOLD analysis project Ga0137465, IMG submission 104906) | Soil microbial communities from meander-bound floodplain in the East River, Colorado, USA - East River MetaG ERMGT828_2 | ecosystem: Environmental > Terrestrial > Soil > Floodplain ... | reverse complement strand
TCGGCCAAGTGGGTCGTCCCGTTCACCGTGGGAGCTCCAGTCAGCGTAGCCCCTGGACTTATCCCAAGATCCCCATTGACCGTGGTCCCACCAGTGCTGGTGACCGTGGAGCCAGCCAGAACCCCGAACGTGCTGGCCGATCCAAGGGCGACGGGCGCTTCACCTGCAGTGGCGAGCTGATGCGGAAAGGTCAGAGCCACCGCCAGCAAAAAGCAACTTAGGATTGGTGCTGCTCCGTTCAGTCGAAGGAACACTGGAAGCATTGCTTTGCTTCCGCATTTCAGTTCTTGTCTAGATGTTTTTGTCATAGTTCTTTCTTTCGCTTCTGATGCTTATTTGTTTACCGACACTTACCAATTGTTTCTCCATGTTGTTCTCGTCCCACGGCCACGGCCGCGCGTGGTCAGCAGCCAAAGGAATCAGTGATTCCTCAACTCTCTGGGCAGCGTCACGATCTCCGACGCCGACACAATCGCCTTGCTGTGGTTATCCCTCCGCGACCAGTTGGAGCACTTCCGTTTGAGGACGCGTCAATGTGGTGACGTATGTTCGGGCTGGCTGGTCGATTTCATTTTTGGCGTCCACTAGCGCCTGCTCGGCTCGCTTGCGTGCGGTGATGTCGCGGATGTTGCATTGGATGACTTCCTCGCCGTCTTCCTCGTAGAGGTTGCTGACGAACTCCACTTCGTGGTGCTGGCCCTTTTTGTTCTGGAGGGGCAAATCTTCGTAGCGAATAAAATGCTTCTCCTGCAACTCCCGGAAGGCTGCCCGGCTGGCTTGTTCATCCTTGAGCAGGCCGATTTGCCAGAGTTCCTTTCCCAGCAATTCCTCGTGAGGGTAGCCTAATAATTCTGTCATGAACGGATTGGCGTCCGTGATTTTTCGAGTCTCGGGATCAACAATGAGTATCCCGTCCCGGGCCGCTTCAAAGAGGCGGCGGTAACGAATCTCCGAGGCGCGCATGGCGGCTCGTGACTCCACCCGCTCGGTGATGTCATCGAGGAACAGGAGAATCCTCTCGAGGTGGTCCACCTGGTGGCCGCTCACCAGCACCGTGCGGCGCCCGATGCTTTCAAACGTGTGCGTCACCTCGAAGTCTTTGAAAAAACTGTGCCGGGGCAGAACCTCCTCCAGGAAGGTGCGCAACTTGGGAACGTTCCACTGGCCGTTGCCCAGCTCATATACCAGGCAATTCTCGGTCTGTGGAGAAGAGACGCGAAAATGTTTGTAGAAGGACTCGTTCGCCGTCACCACGCGCAGGTCCGAATCGAGAACCAACAGCGGCGGGACGGCCTCGACGATCGCCTGAGCGTAATCGCGCGCTTCCTTGAGTTCCTGCTCGGTGCGTTTTAGCGCTTCCGAACGCTTGTCGGACGACATATCGAGCAGCGCGCGTTTCCGGGCAGCACCTGGCTTGATTGGCGGGCTGCGGCTTAATCTGATGTTTGGGGTTCTCATCGACGTAAAGAATAGACCGAAAAGGCGCACGGGGGGTATTATGGGGTTAACCGTGGGGTGTTTCCCCCGTGTGAGTTTTGGAACCCCGACTGTTCGGATGCCTATCGCGAAGTGCGCCGTGCGGTCAAGCCCATCGTCAAAGCTTGCTTTTCGAACGGCTGTGGCTCAGTTTGAATTCATTAAACAGGAGACGCACCATGAAACTACTATTCTCTTCATCGAATACTGCTGAGGTTGGATTGCTCAGAAGCAGGTTGGAGACGGCCGGCATATCGTGTGAGGTTCGCAACGAGAGTTCGCCTCTTCCTTTCGCTCCGGAGCTATGGGTTTTGCGTGACGAGGATTATGGCAAAGCGTCCGAGTTGCTGGCGGATTGGCAGCGTTCTGTATCCTCGGATGAGTCAGAGAGGATTTAACGGATTCACGTTATGCACTGGATGACTTCGACGATAGCGCTCCGTGGAACTCCGGCCCGTGCGGGTTCAACCCCCACGTCAATTGCCGGTGGTCATGACGGTCGCGAAGCCAGTTCAAGCCGGGCTCTCGATCTTGCTCGCGCGCGTCGGGTGCAGGCCGTAGCGCACCAGTTTTTCCCGCATGGTGGGGAGCGAAACGCCGAGCCATTTAGCGGCTTTGGATTGGTTGCCGCCCGCCAGATGAATGGCTTGACTGTAAAGCTCGCGCTCGGCGGCTGCGGTCACTCGCACGTGAGCATCTTCCACCTCGCCACCCATCACCTTCGCCAGAAGGTCAGAAACATAAGCCGCCAGCGGCTGATCCCCAGCCGGAAGTGACGCTGCTGATTTAACGACCGTATCTTGAGCGATCGCCTCCTGGACGTCGCTCAGGCTGATGATGCCATGCGACGAAACCAGCGCGCGCCGAACGACATTCTCCAGTTCGCGCACGTTGCCGGGCCACGACATTTCCTGAAGACATTCGAGCGCGTCCGCGTGGATCTGAGGCTCCGGGTTGCCAACCAACTCCTTGCCGTATCGCTGCATGAAACACTCCACCAGGCTGGGAATGTCCTCCCGGCGCTCCCGTAGCGGAGGCAAATAAACCACGGCCACGTTCAACCGGTAATACAGGTCTTCGCGGAATTCTTTTTCAAATATGGCCAGCTTGAGATCGCGATGCGTCGCCGCGATGACGCGAACATCCACCGTAATCGTTTCTTTTCCGCCGACCCGCTGAAACGTTTTCTGTTGTAAAACCCGCAGCAGCTTGGCCTGAAGATTGATGCTCATGTCGCCAACCTCATCCAAAAAGATCGTGCCCTGGTGCGCCATCTCAAAGCGTCCGATCCGCCGCGCCTTCGCGTCGGTGAACGCGCCCGCTTCGTGGCCATAGAGTTCGCTTTCCAGCAGTTGCTCGGAAATCGCCGCGCAATTGACGATGATGAAAGGCTTGCTGTGCCGTGCGCTGTGGCGATGAAGCGCGGTCGCCACCAGCTCTTTCCCGGTCCCGGTTTCCCCCCGGATGAGAACGGCAACCGACTTGGCAGCCAGCCGCCCAATCTGTTTATACATGGCATGCATCACGGCGCTGTTTCCGATGATCGCATCCGGCTCCGCGAGCGGCACGGGCACCCTGGGCCGATCGAGCTGAAAGCGAGTATCTTCGACGGCTTGATGGATCAGCGCTGCGAACGCGTTCCAATCGATTCGACCTTTGATGATCGAATCGTAGGCGCCGAGCTTCATGGCCTCAATCGTAGTCTGCGTAGTGGGTCTTGCTGTCATCAAGATCACAGCCAGGAAAGGCTTGGCTGCTTGCAATTCACTGATGAGATAAAGTCCTTCCTTGAGCTGTTCGTCTGGACCCGACAAATGGAGGCCGGTCAAGACAACGTCAAAGCTTTCCTGCCTGGCGCGCGCCAGCCCGGCCTCGGCGGTCGCCGCGGTCTCGACCTCGTATCCCTCTGACCTGAGGACGCGCTCAAACTCCTCGGCGTCAGATTTCTTGTCGTCGATAACGAGGATGCGACCCTGATTGTTCATGATGCTCATGATGAACGCGCGCGAGCGGGAAAGGCAATGTCAAACGAGCCGCCGGCCGCATAAACGTTACCCGGTCCCATCGCTGGCGATCCCGTTGAAATGGGAGGCTAAAAAGCTGGACATGCTCGAAGGTAAAAGGCGTTGGCTCACGAACTAGGAATGGTCCGCCGGCTGGGTGTGGACGATTTCAAATATCTGTCTGGCGCGCACGAGTTCGAGCACTTGCTGCACAGGCGGAGTGGGATTCACCAGGCGCACTACGCCATTCCGGCGGCGGGTCAGAAGGTGGACTGCAAACAACGTCCCCAGCCCGGCGCTATCCATGAATGTCGTCTGAGATAAATCAATTTCGACGACCGTGTGTCCATTCAAGGCCGCGCAAACCTCCTTCCGAAACCGATGGCTATTGGCGGCGGTCATCTCTGCAAATCCCACGACCGTTAAGACCTCTTCTGCAATCGTGACTTCCATGTACGCGTTTTCCTTCTGATGGTTCCGCTAAATTTGCAGGCTTGGAACGGCCCCGGTCATCACTGGGGAATAGTCGGCGTGGCTGGAGGCGCCCTCCGCTGCCCGGAGGACTTTTTTCACTGTTCCCAACAACTCGTCCATGGTGAAGGGCTTGAGGAGGGTAGCCGCAAGCTGGAGCGACGGATTCCGGTTCAGCTCCTCCGTGGGAATGGCGCCCGAGGCCAGCACCACCGGCAGTGTCATGCGCGCAAAACGCAGCTTTTTGACAAGCTCAACGCCGGTAACCTTCGGCATGTTGTGGTCGGTGATCAGGAGGTCGTAGCTGCTCGCATGAAGCGCCTCCCAGCCGGCTACGCCGTCTTCGGCGGTCTCCACCTGGAAGCCGAAGGCAGTCAACACTTGGGCACTGAGTTTGCGAATGGAAATGTCGTCATCGACAACGAGGATGCGATTGGACAGGTTCGCCTGACCGTGAGTTGGTGCGCGGGCGGACTCTCCAGCTTGCGGGGTCCTGTTCTCTTTCATGGAGGATAAATCATACGCTGCGAAGCCGCGTATGTTAGGAGGGGATTCACCGTGGGGGACTTCCCCCATCGGAGATGCTGCAACAGGGATTTGTCCCGGAGGGACATCGTGAAAATAGCCCGGCGTTTTAACGCCGGGGTTCAGTCGGCAGTTGCGTAAGTCCCGAAGGGACGGCTGAATGGATGCATGTCCTACGTGAGCTCCTATTTCCATTGCGTTTTCAGCACCAAAGAACGCCGCCCTCAACTCACGCCGGCGCTCCGGGAAAGACTCTGGCCGTTCCTCGGCGGCATCGCGCGGCATAACAAAATGAAAGCCATCGAAATGGGCGGTGTGGAAGACCATGTCCATATCCTGCTGTCCTTGCCATCAACTCTCTCGGTTGCCAAAGCGCTACAACTTATCAAGGGCGGTTCGTCGAAATGGGTGCATGAAACCTTCCCGGAACATCGCCTCTTTGGCTGGCAGGAAAAGTACGGCGCCTTCACTGTCAGTGTGTCGCAATTGGACAAAACCACTCAATACATCATGAATCAGGGAGAGCATCATCGCAAAATGACGTTTCAGGATGAGTTCCTGGCGTTGCTGAAGAAACATCGCATTGAATACGACGAGCGATATTTGTGGGATTGAGTTCAGCCGTCCCTTCGGGACTTATGAAATGGATGGGTCGGTTCCCCGGCGTTGAAACGCCGGGCTATTTTCGCGATGTCCCTTCGGGACAAATCTCTGTTGGGGCGTCGCCAAATCTCTGGCAACGCACCCGCTTCCGATTTTATGCGATAGGTTCCCCGGCTAGGTAATGGTCAGCCGGACATCGCTCTCGATGATTCCCTCAGCGATGGCGTAGCGGGTGAGACCGGCAACGTCGTGGATGTCGAGCTTGCTCATGAGGTGCTGCCGATGCTTGTCCACCGTTTTGAAGCTCACGCCCAGTTCCGCGGCGACTTGTTTATTGGGCTTGCCCTCGGCAATCAGTTGGAGCACCTCCATCTCGCGCGAACTCAGGCGGTTGTTTTTCTTCTTGAAGTTCCCTTCTCGATCCAACGACTTCCCACTACGATCACGAACGCGCCTGGAAATGGGCGGGCTGAAAAATGTATTTCCTTTCTGCACCTCGCGAATCGCCGTGGCCAGATCGTGTGAGGAGGTTTGCTTGAGCAAAAATCCCGCTGCGCCCAGCCGGGTTACCTGCTCGACATAAGCGTCATCATTGTGCGCGGAGAGAATGATCACCTTGGTATCGGGAAAGTCTTTGCGAATCTGCCGGGTGGCTTCCAACCCATTGAGCCGCGGCATCGCGATGTCCATCACGACCACAGCAGGACGAAGTTTCCGGGTCAGTTGCACGGCCTGGCGGCCAGTCTCCGCTTCGCCGACCACTTCAATGTCGCGTTCGTGTTCCAATAACGACCGAAAACCCTCTCGGACGATCTGGTGATCTTCCGCCAGCAGGACGGTAATTCGTTTCATAAGTCAGTTCCTTTAGCCGCCGTGGCACCTGGCGGCAGGGGAATGCGCGCCACGATTTCCGTGCCGGCGCGGGGAGCGGATTTGACAATGAGGGCGCCGCCCACATAGGTCGCTCGCTCCCGCATGCTGAACAAATCAAGGCCACCCTTTCCTTTTCGTTTGGCCGGGTGATGATTCGGGTCGAAGCCGATCCCGTCGTCTTTGATCGCCAACTGAACGAAGCCGCCCTGCTGCCTCAGGCACACGGTAACGTGGCGGGCACGCGCGTGCTTCTCCACGTTTTTTAAGGCTTCCTGGAAGATGCGGTAGAGGGTCAACTCGGTGTCGGCGGGCAGCCGCGCGGTCAACTGCACGCAGGCCAGCTTGACTGACACGCCCGTCCGATCCGCGAACTCCGTGCTGGTGCCGCGCAGGACGGCGGCCAGACCCAGCTCGTCCAGTGCACTGGGCCGCAGATTACGCGAGATCCGCTCCACTTCTTCGGCAGCCTTGCCGAGCATCTCGCGGAGTTTCATCGCCTCTCTCTTCGATGGCCCGTCGCGCGCCGGAAGTTTGTCCGCCAGCGTTTGGCTCCGAACGAGGACGGCGCAGAGAAGCTGGGTAATGCGGTCGTGCAATTCCAGGGCCACGCGCCCGCGCTCGGTTTCCTGCGCTTCCACCAGGCGCTGGGACAACGCCCGCAGCATTTCCTCGTTGCGCCGGGCCTCCGTCATGTCCGTCACTACCATGCCGAAGGTCGCGCGCTTGAAACCATTCTTTGCCAGCGGACGAATGGAGATTTGCACCGGCATTTGCGAACCGTCGCCGGCAATCAGCAGCACTTGGATTTTAGAGCCGGATTTGCCGGGCCGTTTTATCAGCGGTCGGAGCTTTGCCCGGTCTTCGGCGGAGAGAAACTGGCGAAAGGAACTGCCGATCACCTGCTCCAGCGGGCGTTTGACCATTCTGGCGAAGCACTGGTTGGCGTAAAGAATCATCTTGTCAGCCGTCAGCGTGAGCGCCCCTTCGTTGATGGATTCGATGAGCACGCGGTAGGCGTGCTCGGCGCCTTCCAGCGTGAACACTTGCGGGCCTTCTTTGCCCGCGACCACCACCGCATCCACTTCGCCGCTGCGGATGGCGCGGAGCGTTTCCTCCGCTTCGGCAAGACGGGCGTGGAGTTCGGCGAACTCGCCGGACGGCGCGCCTGCTGTTGCGCGGGTAGGGCGCGTCACTCCGTGCGCGCCGTCTTTCGTTGGACGAGCAGCGGCGCGCACGGAGTGACGCGCCCTACCGAGCAGATCGAGGCGGGAGGAACTTTTTTGGCGGGCACTTTTCATCGCCTGGTCTTGCCTTTCGTGTCCAAATCCAACCCGACAAACAGGCGGGTGGTGTTGGCCAGGTTGCCGATGAGGCGTCGCACCGGCCGCGGGAATTCCCTGACGAGCGTCGGGGTCGCGATGATCTGGCCGTCGCGCGCCAGGATGGGCTGCTGATAGACGTCAATGACTTCCAGTTCGCAGTGGCCGTTGAGCGCGGTCTCGCATAGTTCACGGACGCTGAGGAGGGCCTGGCGCGACCGAGCGGTGGCTCCCGCCACGTAGAGTCGCAAGACGTATTTGGCCTGGCGCCTGGTGGCCAGGGCCTTTTCAAAAGCCTTGGTCGCGCTGTTGGTTTTGCGTTTTTTCACGGGGCCTTCGTCGCCGTCAAATCGACGGGGCGCAAATCCAACCCCACGAGCACGCGCTCGGTGTCGGACAAGTCGCCAATGATCTTTCGCACGGGCGGGGGCAGCTTGCGCACCAGCGTGGGAATAGCCAGGATTTGGTCCCCTTTGGAAAGATGCGGCTGCTCCAGCAGGTCAATCACCTCGATGCGATAGCGGTCTTTGAGGTGGCTTTCGCAAATCTGTTTAAGGTTCCCGAAAGCCGTCAGCGATTTGGGCGTCTGCCCGGCCACGTAAAGGCGCAGTTGCCAGAGTTTGGCTGTCCGGCCATTGGAGTCGGGTTTGCGTTGCCTCACCGTTTTGGTTTTCATCGTTTTTTATCTTTAGGTTTGGGTTTGCCGTCGTCCCGCGCGCTGGCCGCCACCGTAGCATCCGCCTGGCGCAAGCTCGCCAATTCCGTCCGCTCGGCCGTCAGTACGCGCGTTCGCGTAGCGACCTGTTCGCCTAAGCGCCGGAGTTCCTCTTCCTCGGCTTCATACTCGGAGCGCAGCGCGGCGATTTGCCGTTCGAGCGCGGCGCGTTTGCGCTCCAATTCGCGCTGGCGGCGGGCGGCTTCCTGTTCGCTGGCCAGCGTTTCGGCTTTGTCGCGCGCGCTTTGCGCCGCGCGGGCCGCGCCGGTCAACACGCCGCCTGGACCGATGTAAGCGTCCACCAGGTCAATGCCCCGGTGCGAAATCAGGAACTCGCGGCTTTGGTTGGAGTGCGCCATGCCGCGCGCTTTGAGCACGTAAAGAACGCGATTGCGCTCACCGTTGCCTTCGATGTCCTGCACCAACAGCCAGGAGTCCATGAGCGAGGAGATGGCGATTTCACTTTGCTGCAGCGGGTTGCCGGCGTGCGTCAGACTGGTGAAGAGCGAAGTGATTTGCTGGCTCTTCAAGAAATCGATCAGCCGCGTCACCATCGCCTTGGTCTCGGATTCACTGCCCGCGATCAGCAGGCTGGTCATCGGGTCCACGATGACGACGGCGGGCTTGAAGGTGAAGATCTCCTTGAACATGATCGCCAAGTGCATTTCCAGGCCGTAAAGCGTGGGCCGCGCCGAGTGAAACCGCAGCAAGCCGCGCTTGATCCAGGGCTCAAGGCGCAAACCGATGGACTGCATGTTGCGCATGATTTGGCTGGGTGACTCCTCGAACGCGAAGTAGAGCGCGCGCTCCCCGCGCCGGGCGGCGGCCTGGGCAAAGACTGCGGCGGTGCTGGTTTTGCCCGTGCCGGGCGTGCCGGTGAGCAGAATGCTGCTGCCGCGAAAAAAGCCCTGCCCGCCCAGCATCGCGTCGAGCCGCGGGATACCGGTGGCAATCCGCTCGCTGGACGCGGCGTGATTCAACCCCAGCGACGTGATGGGCAGCACGCTGATGCCGTCGTCACCGATGAGGAACGGATATTCGTTGGTGCCATGCGGCGAGCCGCGATATTTCACCACGCGCAAATGCCGCGTGGCAATCTGCTCATTGATCCGATGGTCGAGCACGATGACGCAGTCGGACACGTATTCCTCCAGCCCGTGGCGCGTCAGGTGTTCGCGGCCGGACTCGGCACTGATGAGCGCCGTCACGCCTTTGTTTTTGAGCCAGCGGAAAAGCCGGCGCAACTCGGCGCGCAGGATGGCCTCGTTGGGCAAGCCGGCGAACAGTGCTTCCAGCGTGTCCAGCACCACGCGCCTGGCGCCGATGGCATCGATCGCGTGATTGAGCCGGACGAACAACCCTTCCAAGTCATACTCGCCGGTCTCCTGGATTTCACTGCGCTCGATGTAAACGTGGTCGAGCAGAATTTTTTTTCGCCGGACCAGGCTCGCCAGATCAAATCCGAGCAACGCGACGTTGCCCTTCAACTCGGCTTCCGTCTCCTCGAAGGACATGAAAACGCCCGGCTCGCCGAACTGCACCGCGCCGCGCACGAGGAATTCCGCGGCGAACAGCGTCTTGCCGCAACCCGCGCCGCCGCACACCAGCGTGGGCCGCCCGCGCGGCAACCCGCCGCCGGTGATTTCATCGAGACCCTGGATGCCCGTGGGACACTTGGGCAAACGAGTCGCTGGGAAGGTGGACTTGTGATCGTTAGTTTTCATTTAAGAGCATTCTTTGATTAGCAGACTCCATCAGCGAGTCTGCCTCCCCCCCCGCGCACTGCCGCTGCTGAACGGAATCTGCGCAAGGATGGTGGTGCCTTTGCCCGGTGCAGATTTGATGGTGAAGTTGCCGCTGGCCATCTCCACCCGTTCTCTCATGCCGAGCAGTCCCAATCGCTTGCTCTTTTTGGAGTGCAAAAGGTGTTCCTCCTGAAAGCCTTTGCCGTTGTCTTTTATTTTCATGCAAATGGCGCCATCCAGTTTCTGAATCCTCACTTCGGCCTGGCTGGCTTGCGCATGGCGGGCGACATTGGTGAGCGCTTCCTGGGCGACGCGGTAGAGCGCGGTGCGTTTGTCACCGTTCAGTTGCTCAACCGCAGCAACGGCCGACAAACTGACCCGGATACCCGTCTGCTCCCTGAAGCCTTTCATAAACGTATGGAGCGCGGGAATCAGCCCCAGGTCGTCCAGCACCGTCGGGCGCAATTCACGGGCAAACCGATGGACGATGTTCACCGAGTGCTCCACCAACTGTTGCGTGCGGGTGATGTTTCGTTCGAGGTCTTTGGTGTTTACTGTGGCATCCGCTTTCAAGGCCGCCAGCCGGACAGTGATGCCCGTCAAAGTCTGGGCGATAACATCGTGCAGCTCGCGGCTGATCTTCTTGCGCTCTTCCTCCTGCGCCGACAGAACCTGGCGGGAAAGAAGCCGCAATTGTTCCTGCATGTGCCGCGACTGCTCCAACAACTGGCGGGAGTGTCGCTCGCTTTGCTTGAGGGCTTCCTCCACCGCTTGCCGCCGGACAATTTCCCGCTCCAACTTCTGGTTCGAGGCGGCCAGCACGTCGATGCGGCGCTGCGCTTCCTCGGTCCGTTTGCGCTCGGTGATGTCCACCACCGCGGCGCGGCATTCCTTCCCGTTAGGCGAGCGCCGGGCTTCGATGTTCACGGCCCGCGGCGGCTGGCCTTTGCTCACGAGCATCAGATCGCAGGATTGTTTCGTCTGGCCGGCAAAGACATCCTTGAGGAAGACATCGAAAACAGGCCGGCGTTCCTCTGATACAAACGATCCAAAGACCCGGCCCAGCAACCGGGAGCGATCGATCCCAAACATGCGGGCGCCGGTAAGATTCACCAACTGGATGGTGCCGCTGGCGGCGATGGTGAAATAACCGACCGGGGCGAAATCGTAGAGGTCGGTGTATTTATCGAGCGCCGCCTCAGCTTCATCCCGGGCGGTCCGAAGCTCCGTGTTCTGCATCTCCAGTTCGATCTGGTGGACCTCCAATTCGTGGAGCAGCCGCTGTGCGTCTGCCTCCGTTAGGGGCGAGGCCGATCTCGTGCGTCGTTTTTTGAAGTGCCGTTCGGCGCGGCGGCGCAGTTCGGCAGGAGCGTCCAAGCCGGAACGATTCAGTTCGTCTTGGGGAGCGCGGGCGTCTCGCCCGCTGTTTTCGGCGTCCCGCCGAAAACCTTCCCGCGCCACAGAGGCGCCCCGTTTGGTTTGCGTTCGTGCGCCGTCGGCCAGTCGGCGGGACGCCGACTGGAGCGACCGGGACGGTCGCGCTCCCTTTTTCAACTGAATCATTCGGGCTAAGATTTTCGATTTCTTCGGCATGGCGGACTTTTCAGGTTTTAGGGGACCGCCGCGACTTTCCATCACCGTTCCGCCTTTGTTTGCGCTCGGCTTTCAAGTCCACCCTGGCCTTGGCCATCGTCGCGGATTGGTCCGCGATGCGGTCTTCCAAAGCGCCTTGCTTGTCCCGCAACTTTCCTTCCAGCGTCTTGGCGACACTGATGTCCAGGAACGTAATCACCACGCCGTCGATGCGATCATCCAGCGTCCGGTAGGGCATGATGCGCACAGTGAACCAGCGGCCGTCCCGCGTGCAGATCGGCTTTTCCTTGAAGCCCAGCTTGCGTAAGACCTCGCGCGCATCCTCCGACAACTCAGGGTAAATCAGGTCGGAGGCAAGGTCCGTGATGGGCCGGCCCGCATCGCCCGGGATGAGCTTGATGATTTTCGTGGCCTGCGTGGTGAACCGCCGCACTTTGAGATCGTTGTCCAAAAACAGCGTGGCGATGTCCGTGCTGTTGAGCAGGTTCTTCATGTCGTTGTTCGACCGGGAGAGCTCGTCCACTTTTCCCTGCAGTTCGTTGTTCACCGTATGCAGCTCTTCGTTCAACGACTGCATCTCTTCCTTCGAGGTGGTGAGTTCCTCGTTGGTGGATTGCATTTCTTCGTTCGTGGACTGCATCTCCTCATTGGTGGATTTGAGTTCCTCCTGCGACGTCTGAATGTCGTCACGCGTGTTCTGTAACTCCGCGCGGGCCTGCTGAAGTTCCCGCTCCAACTCCGCCAGCCGGCGGCTGTGCGCCGAAAATTTTCCCACCGGGCTGGGCGCTTTCGCTTCCACGGGTGGAGCGGCGTCGGTGAAAACGATCATCACCAGGCCCCGCAGGGACTCCACTTCCTCCAGCTTCTCGATGGTCACATCCACAAACTGTTGTCCGCCGTTCGTCCCGATTTTCAATCCGCGCAACGTCACCGGGCCTGTTTGCTTCAAGGCTTTCGGGAATGCGGCGGTTAACTCGTAGCGCAGACCCTCGCGGGCCATGGCAAAAATATTCCAGTTCGCTTTGCCCGCGGCCGGTTCCAGGTATTTGCCGGTCCGGCCACTGATGTAGAGGATGTTGCCCTTGTCATTGACGAGCACCGACGGCGGGGCATAACGCTGCAAGACCAACCGCTCTGCCAGCGACTGGAGACTGGGATACGGCTTCGGCGCCGGCCGCGTCTCCTGCCCGACTGGCAACGCCGGGGAAAAGGAAGCAGGGAAGTCGATTGGCTCCGGTGGCAAACCGGACTCCATCCGCCGATAGAACCTCGATTTGCCGCTGACGGTGGCAAACAGGTCGGTGAAGGTGCCGACCGTTTCGGCGTTCCCCAGAAACAGGATGCCGTCCGGATTCAGACTGTAGTGAAAAAGCGGAAAGAGTTTCTTCTGTACTTCCGGCGTCAAATAGATCAGCAGATTGCGGCAGCTCAAAATATCGAGCTTGGTAAAAGGCGGGTCCAGGATGAGGCTGTGCGGGGCAAAGATGATCATTTCCCGGATCTCAGTGCGCACCCGGTAACCACGTTCTTCCTTGATAAAGAAACGGTGCAGTTGCTCGGGCGACACGTCGGCAGAAATATTTTCCGGAAAAATACCCTGGCGAGCCTTGTCGATCGCGTCCCGGTCCAGATCGGTGGCATAAATCTGGAGCGTAAAACTCTTTTTGGACTTGAGCTTCTCCATCACCTCCTTGAACACGATGGCGAGAGAATAGGCCTCCTCCCCGGTCGAGCAGCCGGCGACCCATGCGCGCAGCGGACCCGCTGGACGGCTGGCGAGGAGCGCCGGCAAAGTCTCCTCGCGCAACTGTTTCCAGGCGAGAGGATCGCGGAATAGATTCGTCACGCCGATCAACAACTCCTTGAAGAGCAAATCCAGCTCCTGGGAATTCTCCTGGAGGTAGCGCACATAGGCCGTGATTTTGTCGATCTGGTGGATGCCCATGCGGCGCTCAATCCGGCGATAAAGCGTGTTTCTCTTGTAGAGCGAAAAGTCATGTCCCGTCCGGGTGCGCAACAGGATGAGCGTTTTTTCCAGGGCGCTTCGCGTCTTTTCTTCGACCGCCGCCTCGGGCTTGACTCCGCCGAGAGGCGTGCGCTCCAGGTAGGCCAGAATCTTTCCAGGAAGCTCCTCGACCGGGGCCACAATGTCGGCCAGCCCCGCGTCAATCACGTTGCGCGGCATGCTGTCGAATTTGGCGGACGCCGGCTCCTGCGCCAGCGCCAGTCCCGCCTTCTCTTTGATGTCTCGAAGACCCAGCGTGCCATCGGAGCCCATGCCCGAGAGAATGACGCCGATGCTCTGTTGCTGCTGATCCTGCGCCAGGGAGCGGAGGAAAAAATCGATCGGCAAACGCAGTCCGCGTTTCACCGCAGGTTCGAACAAGTGCAGAACTCCGTGCAGGATGGACATGTCCTTGTTCGGCGGGATCACATAGACGTAGTCCGGGCGAACCCGGGTGCGATCCTTGACCTGAATCACCTTCATGGTGGTGCCGCGCTGGAGCAGTTCGGCCATGAGCCCCCTCCGCGTAGGGTCCAGATGTGAAACAATGACAAACGCCATTCCGCTCCCCGCCGGGACGCGCGCCATGAACTGCTCCAAGGCTTCGAGTCCCCCGGCTGAAGCGCCGATGCCCACGATCGGGAACGAAACACTCGGTCGCGGGGCTGGTGTTTCCGGCAGAACAGCGTGAACGGGCTTTTTTGGCTGGCGGACCGGTTTGGATTTCTTCTTCATGATCCTGTTAGCAACGCCCGCAGGAGCGGGGAGTTCGGCGCCACACCGCCTCAAAGCGCCGTAACGGACGGATCGCCTCACGCATGCTGAGGGATGTCGAGTTCACGCGCGAACCGATTGATCGACTGGATGGATTCTCTCACCAGCCGTTGCGTGCTGGCAATGTCCTTTTTGAAGCCCTTGGCGTTGACCGCAGCTTCCTTTTTCAACGTTAACAGGTGGACGTTGATTCCCAGCAAAGTCTGGGCGATTTCATCCTGCAAACCGCGGCTGATCTTTTTTCGTTTGTCCTCCTGCGCCGCCAGAATCCGGTGGGTCAGATGCTGCAAATGCTTCTGCAGGCGCTGTGATTCCTCCAATAATTTTTTGGAGTGTTCCCCGCTTTTCTTGAGGGCTTCCTCGGCGGTTTTGCGGCGCACGATGCCCTGCTTCAAGGACCGATTGGAGGCAGCCAGGTCCATCGTGCGCCGATCCAGTGTCTTGTTCACTTGATGCAAGTGAGCATTGGCCTTGAGGGCGGCCTGATGAGTCTTCTCAATCGGGGTGACCGCCTCGGCAAAAAAGATCTCCGCGCGCTTGATGATCCCATCCCGGCTGCTGGATGCTTCCAGTGTGGCGAGCGCTCCCTCGTGAATCCTGGCTACGTCCAACGTCTCCAGTCCGAGGCTCACGGCCTGACGGCCCAGTCCACGCGCCGGTTGCAAGCTCGCGTGCGGGCCTTGCTTGAGGTGTTTTCGCAACGCCGTCACATATCGTTGTGACAATGCGATTAACTTGCGTTTCATGATGTTTAGCGGCACGTTGGTCTTGTTCCATCAGTGCTTGAGGCATCGTCGGCAAGCCAACGAACCAATGTAATTATCCTAATTATCCGACGTGCGCTTCCATCTGTCGAATCGGGGATATCCCCGATTGGCGCAGATGCGTCCACAGTGCGATTCTGACTGGGGAATGAAAACATTTACCGGGAAAACCACGGTGATTTGGCTGAGCAAGTGGATGAGTTATGAAAGATGAGTCCAATCATACCCAATGCGGACGTCTGGCGCCGCCTGCGACGGCGGCAGGGGTAAAGGCTGAAGACATGTCTAGATTCGAGGGAGAGGGTGGCCGGGTAGGACCTGAGGAACGAGTCCAGGCACGCGAGCCAGACACGGCGGCGTGGAAGAAAATCGTAGCCCAATACCAGAAGCCCTCCTTGAGGCGGGCGCTCTGGCAGATGGTCAACACCATCGGCCCGTACATTGCGCTTTGGTATTTGATGTACGTGAGTATGGCGGTGTCCTGGTGGCTCACGGTGCCGCTGGCAATTCTGGCGGGAGGCTTTATGGTGCGGGTGTTCATCATTTTCCACGACTGCGGGCATGGGTCGTTTTTCAAATCCCGGAAAGCCAATAACATTTTGGGGTTCATCACGGGTGTGCTGACCTTGACACCTTATTCTCACTGGCGAGGGGAACATGCCGCGCACCATGCGACCTCCGGCGATCTGGATCGGCGCGGCGTAGGCGATATCTGGACGTTGACGGTGCTGGAATATCTGGAAGCGTCGCGCTGGAAACGCTTCGCGTATCGGCTGGCGCGCAACCCGCTTGTGCTGTTCGTGCTGGCGCCGCTGTTTGTGTTTCTGGTGAGGCATCGGATTCCCAAGGCCTGGGCGAACCAGCGAGAGCGTCGCTCGGTGTATTGGACGAATCTGGCCGTGTTGGCAATGGCCGCCGGCTTGACCTGGGTGTTCGGCCTCAAAGCATATCTGCTGATCCAATTGACCGTGCTGACAGTGGCGGGCGCAGTCGGGTTCTGGTTGTTTTACGTGCAGCATCAATTCGATGGGGTGTATTGGGAACGCGGCGAAAGCTGGGATTTCACGGCGTCGGCGCTGCAAGGCAGCTCATTCTACAAACTGCCACGGGTCCTGCAATGGTTCTCAGGCAATATCGGCTATCATCACATTCATCATCTGAGTTCGCGCATTCCCAATTACAACCTGACCAGATGCCACCAGGCGCATCCGCTGTTTCAAAGCGTGAAGCCGGTAACCCTGTTCTCCAGCTTCAAGTCACTTACGTTCCGTCTCTGGGATGAACGGCGCCGCAAACTGGTCGGCTATCGCCACCTGAGAATTTTTCGAAGGCAACAAAGTTGACGGGCTCGCCATCGAGCAGGCGGGAGCCGCGGAATGAAGATTAAGGCGGGAGCGTCGAACTATTCAACCCATCCGAAAGGAACAAGAGACAAATATGAAAACTACCCTTCGCTATCTCAGCCTCAACGCCCAAGCCACCTGGCATCGTCAGGTGGAGGAACAACTCAAACATTTGCATAGCCTGACGGCGATAACCGCCGCCGAAGTGGTCCTCGAACACCAACGGGAAGCCAAACCGGCGTTCTGCGTTCAAGTAAGGCTGGAGGTTCCTGGCCCGGGCGTGCATCCCAAGGCCACCCGCCATACGCGCCAGGCGGCGCTGCTGCTCCATGGTCCGGCCATGCACGCCGAGGCGAAGGACAACACCCTCGAAGCCGCGCTGCTCAAGGCCACAGAGGATCTGGAGCACCAGATTCAGGCCCGCCAACTCAGACGCATTGAGCGAGGCAAAAGCAAACTGCAACTCAGCGCCATCTCCGGTCGGTGGAACCATGCCTGGACCGGTCGCAGGGCTTGAAAGAGAGAGGACGTACCGGGCCCCGGAAGAAACCCATGAAGCTTGGAGTCATGGAAACGAAGGAATCGAAAAATGCCCGCACTGATGCGCCTTTCATTTCGCCAGGGGCTGAGGCGGTGGCGGGTGTAGAACCTGCGGATTTGTCCAGATTTGAAGGAGGGGTGAAATTATCCCATTATGAATCCAATTTTTGCTCAAACTCACTTACCGGGGGCATGGGACTTCGTGCTTTACGGCCTTGCAGCCATGGTGCTGATCGTGTTGACAGTCCTGGTGCTCAACTTCGGGATTATTTAGCTCATAGCCTAAAAGTATTGCCAACCCAGTTTCTAAGTATTGGCGCAGGTGCATGTGCAGGAACGAAGCTTGAGGGGATCGAACCGCGCTCATTTGACTCAAGAAACTCAAGACCGACAGCACAGGGAAGCTGGGGGAGAGATTCCCTCAAGCAGCATGACGATAGCGCTGGAGGGAACCCCTCATAACGAACGCTGATGCGCAAACGACTCATCTCTGCAGACTTGTCAAACTCACCAGAGACGCCATCTGCCGAACTGAACTGGCTGGACTTGGAGGCTCTGGCACAAGTCGAAATCACTTCCGAGGATGCGGCACACCCGATCGAGTCCGCTCTAAGGGTGCCGTCCGCTTCGGGCTGGCAGGCAGCGGCGGCTGGAGAACAGACCATCCGCCTCTTGTTTGATGATCCCGTGAGACTCCGGCGAATCCGTCTCTTGTTTAGCGAAGAGCGGAAGGAGCGAACGCAGCAGTTCGTTGTCCGCTGGTCGCCAGATGGGGGCCGAACCTACCAGGAGATTTTGCGTCAGCAATACCACTTTAGCCCGCCGGGCACGACGCGTGAGCTTGAAGATTATGCGGTGGCTCTCGATGGGGTGACGGCGCTGGAGCTCAGTGTTATTCCAGACATGGGTGGCGGCGATGCGCGCGCAACGATTGCACGCTTGCAGTTAGCATGATGGTGCCGCGAGCTAGTCGACAGCCGGATCGCCCAACGAGACAAATCTTCAGGCCTGCCAGGGGGCGGCGGGTTCATGCTCACCATGTGTCCTTCGATTCGGGCAACGCGTAGGGAGTGGTGAAGCGTTCGAGCAGCATTTCGCGAAACAGCGCGTTGTCGCAGGGCACGTATCGAAAACTGGAGGCGCGGTTGCTCGCGCGCTGGGCGCGGTTCTCCATGGGCTCATCCATCAACTGGCGAATCGTTTGCAGCAGTAATGGTACATCCAGCGGTTTCTCCATCAGGGCATCCGCACCCGCGGTTTCTGCCAGGGCCCCCTGATTTGAACGACCGGTGATGATGATGACGGGCGACCGCGGATTGATCGCGACCAGCCACTCCAAACTGGCCCAGCCGTTCTTGACCGGCGTGAGGTCCAGAATCAAGAGGTCGATGCGCTTGGCGCCGTGTTTCTCAATTGCTTCCTGGCTGGTTTCGGCCAGCACGACCTCATATTTCTCCGCTCGCAGGATTTTGCTCAGGGACTCACGGATGGAGCGCTCATCGTCCACCAGAAGAATTCTCTTTGTCATAAAATCGTTGGCGTTCTCATCGGATTTAGCGCGTTGTTTTTTCAATGACACACGGATGATTGATCTGGTGAGATTTTCTTTAGCTGGCCCTGTGCCAGCAGGTGTTTTATGCTCCGCATGCTTAACGGCAACTCGTTATGAATTTTGCCTTGCTCTGCCGGCACACGGGAGTGGCGAGTGGGAAGCCACCTGAGGTCACCAGCTAGTCACCCAGTGCATGTAAAGCTACGATTATACGGCTTCGGCCTGGCGGTTGGTCTGCTGGCGGCGCTGGTCGGATGGGCAGGACATTCCGCCTGGCAACAACTCAAGCAGTTGCGGAAAAACTTCGGCGCGGTGCAGAGCGAGAGTTTTCATCTCGCAGACCACGTGGAGGCGAGCATCCTGAACTTAAACGAATCGGTGCTGCGCTTCGACCTGCGCAAAGATCCGGCGGACAAGGCCCATTTCCACAAGGAAGGCGAGGAACTGAAGCGGTGGATTCGTAAGTCCTCGGTCACCACCCCGCTTGAGCTCGACCTGCTCAACCAAATCGAAGTCGCATTGGACGCTTACTTGATGAGGACCACCAACCTCCTGGAGGAACGGACGCAGGCCGGGTCCATCCCCTCGCCCAAGGAGGTTTTGGAAAAGGTTGAGAACAAAGCGCAAATCCTCGATCTGTGCACGAAACTAAAGGCTGTAGAACGGGCGTCGCTAAGCCAATTTGTGGAGAATTCACATGAGGCCTTGGGAGCCTTGCAACGACTTCTGATGACCTTGGTGGCCCTGGTGCTGATTTTGGGCTTTACAGCCACGAGCTTGATTTACCGCGTGAAGATTGCTCCGCTCCGTGCGCAGCTCGTCGAAAGCCGCGCCATTATCGAGCGACAGGAAAAGTTGGCCGCGCTCGGGACGCTTGCCGCCGGCGTGGCTCATGAAATCCGAAATCCGCTCACCGCCATCAACGTGCGCCTGCACAGTCTGAAGCGGACTCTTGTCCAAGGCTCCTCCGAACACGAAGACGCGACAGTCATTGACCAGGAGATCCAACGCCTGGACCGCATCGTCACGGATGTTCTGCATTTTGCCCGACCGGCGGAGCCGCTACCGGTGACCATCGCGGCTGAAAGTTTGTTCAGACGCGTGCAAGGTCTTTTGAGCTCGCAGTTGGAGAAAGCTTCCATCCGATTGAATCTTGCCCCGTCACCGCCCGGAACGTCCGGCTCGCCTCTGTGGATTCGAGTTGACCCGCAACAAATCGAACAAGTGTTGATTAACCTCATTCAGAACGCGGCGGAAAGTATTGAACGGGACGGGACGATTACACTGCGTGCGCGAAGCACCCAGATGCCCCTGGCGGGTCACGCCACGCCCGCAGTCATTTTGGAGGTGATTGACACGGGCAAGGGTATCCCCCTGAAGGTTCAGGAGCGCCTCTTCGACCCGTTCTTTACCACCAAAGAGACCGGGACCGGGCTGGGCCTGTCGATCGCGGCGCGCATTCTTGAAAAACATGGCGGGGCACTCCAGTATCAAACCGAGGTCAATCGCGGCACGACCTTTGGCATTGTCCTGCCGCGCATGGAGAAAGATGCAGATGAAGTCCCGGATTTTACTCATTGAGTGACTACCGCAAAACCCTGCCTCATCACGCCGATGCGAAAGCGCCAGAGGACTGGCGCACTCCAAAACGCTTCGCGCATTACGACGCTGCTCCCGAACTCCGCGAGGTTTTGGACTGCGGCAGTCCTCTGCCGCTTTCGGATGGTGGGGATGTCAAGACGCTTCGCGCCGGTCGAGACCCGCACCAACTCTGCGCTTGCTCGCTCTAATCCCAACCTTCTATTTTCCCGCCATGCCCGTGCTGAAAACACCTTGGCCGCACGCGCCTACTCACCAGCTTGCAACGGGCGGCACTTACTTCGTCACGGCCAGCACTCTTCACAAGTCTCACCACTTTCGCGGAGCCAAACGCCTCGGCGTCCTGCATCGCGGGTTACTGACGGTGGCGCGGGATTTCGGCTGGCAGTTGGAAGCGTGGGCCGTGTTCTCGAACCACTACCATTTCGTCGCACATTCACCGGCGGCGGCAGCCGACGCCACGAGTTTGTCGCCGATGCTCAAGACACTGCACGTAAAGACGAGCGGCTGGTTGAACAAGCTCGACGCCACACCGGAGCGGCAGGTGTGGTTCAACTTCCGTGAGACGCGGCTGACCTACCAGCGGTCCTACTTTGCCCGGCTCAATTACACGCATCAGAATCCGGTGAAGCATGGCTTGGTGCCGGTGGCCAATCAGTATCCGTGGTGTTCCGCCGCGTGGTTCGAGCGCACCGCCTCGCCGGCACAGACCAAGAGCATCTACCCCTTCAAGACGGACAAGCTGCAAGTGCCGGATGATTGTGAGCCGGCGGCGGAATGGTAGTCTGCGCCCCCGGTGCGAAAGCGCCAGAGGACTGGCGCACTCCACGACGCTTCGCGAATAACGACGCCACTCCCGAACTCCGCCAGGTTTTGGACTGCGGCAGTCCTCTGCCGCTTTGGGATGATTCGCGTCCATTCGTGGTGGGAGTGAATAGTTACGGATGAAGCGAATCTCTCCGCTATTGAATGCCACCATCTCCATGAACGCGCAGCCCATAGCTTAGAACTATCACGACCCAAGAAACAAAGTATTGGCCTATGCACCGGCCAACCTGCTTCAGTTGGGGGCTGTCACCACTTTTTCTGGTTCGTTGGCCGTGAGCCTTCAATCTGGCGACACCGGTTTTTAACTCGGTGATCCCACGGCCAACGGAACTGTGAAATCAAAATCCCTGCTTCTGCTCGTGGCGGCTCTGTGCTGCCATTTCACCGCTGTCCATCCCGCCTTGGCCACCATCACCTTCGAACCGGCGCTCTCCAGCGGAATCATCAGGCTCGACAGGGAAATCGTCCTGATCAGCAGCGTCACCATTGATGCCCGCGGCTTTCCCGGTAGCCTTACCGCGAGCCGCGAGTGTCGGGGAATTTCCGCATCTTCTCCACAAACCCCATGAAAACCATTCTGAATTACTCGTCACCAATCGCCCAACCCGTCGCCCCGCTCCCGTTGGCGGCTGCGCTGCCCGCGGGTTGGCTCGGCCTCCTGGTCTGCACGCCGGGCGCCAGCGCGCAGGCGGGCGGATTGATCGTGGTGACGGACTGAATTGACTTATGAAAACTCACATCTCTACCTTCCTCTTCGCGGCGCTTTTCAGCGTCGCGGTCATCACTGATTTGAACGTTCAAGGCACGCTCTTCCCCGATAATGGCACGCTGCAGGACGACCTCGCGCCGCACCGTGGAGCGGCCGAGCCTGGCTCGCTCACTGGCGACAAAGCGATCGCGCATCTCAAAAGCACCGGGCAGTATGATTCCCTCAGCGCCGCCATCACCGGCGCGCGCTATGGCGTAAAGACCCATCCGCAGTCAGAGCAGAGCGCCGCCGCTGCCAATCCGGCGCACGGCCTTTTGAGCACCTTTACCCCCGAGGGCATGCGGCTGCAGGTCCGCACCGGCGGCGAGCCGGATGCACCGGTCTATACCGTCACCTGGCGGCTGGAGAGCCTTGGCTACGGCGCGGCGCAACGGTCGGTGCCCGCTGGAGTATTGAAGACCGAAGGCGCGCGCGTCGAGCTCGCCCGGGCAATCCCACGCCTGACCGAATGGTTTCAGAACACCCCCGCCGGATTGGAGCATGGCTTTACTCTTCCGGAACGTCCGGCCGCCAATCCTCAGAGCGAGCCGCTGCGTTTGGTGCTCGCCGTCACTGGCGATCTCGCGCCCGAGGCGGATGCCACGGGGCAAAATCTCACTCTGCGCGACGCGGCCGGGCGCGCCGTGGTTTCCTACGCCAGGCTGAAGGTGTGGGACGCCTGCGGCACTGAACTGCCCGCGACGATGCAGACCGGCTCGGGTTGCGCCATCGTGTCTGTGAATGAAGCGACCGCCCGCTACCCGCTCACCATTGATCCCACCTTTACGCAACAGGCCTATCTCAAGGCCAGCAACACCGGAGTGGATGACTTCTTCGGCTGGTCGGTCGCGGTGTCGGGTGACACGGTGGTGGTCGGGGCGCCCTTTGAGTCCAGCAACGCCACCGGCGTAAACGGCAACCAAAGCGACAACAGCGCAAATGCCTCCGGCGCGGCCTACGTGTTCGTGCGCAGCGGGACGACATGGAGTCAGCAAGCCTATCTCAAGGCCAGCAACACCGGAGTGAATGACCAGTTCGGCTATTCGGTGGCGGTATCGGGTGACACAGTGGTGGTCGGGGCGTTTGGCGAGGCCAGCAACGCCAGGGGGGTCAACGGCGACGGCAGCGACAACAGCGCATTCTTCTCCGGCGCGGCCTACGTGTTCGTGCGCAGCGGGAATTCCTGGAGCCAGCAAGCCTATCTCAAAGCCAGCAACACCGAGGTGGGTGACGAGTTCGGCTACTGGGTGGCGGTGGCGGGTGACACAGTGGTGGTCGGGGCGCGGGGCGAGGACAGCAACGCCACCGGGGTCAACGGCAACCAGAGCAACAACACCGCCACCAACTCCGGCGCGGCCTACGTGTTTGTGCGCAGCGGGACGACCTGGAGCCAGCAAGCCTATCTCAAGGCCAGCAACACCGGAGCGGGTGACCTGTTCGGGGAATCAGTGGCGGTGTCGGGCGGCACGGTGGTGGTCGGGGCGCCTTATGAGGGTAGCAACGCCACCGGGGTCAACGGCAACCAAAGCGACAACAGCGCTGTTTATTCCGGTGCGGCCTACGTGTTTGTGCGCAGCGGAACGAATTGGAGCCAGCAAGCCTATCTCAAAGCCAGCAACACCGAGGTGGGTGACCAGTTCGGCCACTCAGTGGCGGTCTGGGGCGGCACGGTGGTGGTCGGGGCGCCTGCCGAGGATAGCAACGCCACCGGGGTCAACGGCAGCGGCGGCGACAACAGCGCGCCGGATTCCGGTGCGGCCTACGTGTTCGTATTCCGACTCGGTCCGCTCATCTTTGGCTGGAACCCTCAAGGCTATCTCAAGGCCAGCAACACGGGAGCGGGTGACGAGTTCGGCAGCTCGGTGGCGGTCTCGGGCGGCACGGTGGTGGTCGGGGCGCAGCGCGAGGACAGCAACGCCACCGGGGTCAACGGCGGCAACAATAACAACGCTACTAACTCCGGTGCCGCTTACGTATTTGTGCGCAGCGTGACGCTCCCTACGCCGACCTTCACCTTCCGGGACTATCTCAAGGCCAGCAACACCGAGGCGGGTGACCAGTTCGGCTCCTCGGTGGCGGTCTGGGGCGGCACGGTGGTGGTCGGGGCGAGGGGAGCGGAGGCGGCTTACGTCTTCGAAGGCACCGACGCCGACATTGCCGTCGAGCAGCCCTTGAACACGGGCCTCGTGGATGGCGGCAGCCAGGACTTTGTCACGATCGGCAGCAGTTTCCCAAGTCTCACCTTCACCATAGAGAACAGCGGTAACGAACCCCTCACGGGACTGACGCTCACCACTGATGGCCCGGACGCGGCGATGTTCACCGTTACCGCCAATCCAGTCGCGCCGGTGGCGCCTGGAGGCAACACCACGTTCACCGTGCGCTTCGCCCCGACCAGCCCCGGAGCGAAGACCGCCGCGCTGCATATCGCCAGCAACGACCCGAACGAGGACCCGTTCGACATTATCCTGCAGGGCTTCACGCTCACCTTCACCCATGATACCGACGGTGATGGGATCAGCGACGCCTCGGAGTTCCAGATGAGCAATTTTGGCTTTGACTGGAAGGTGAGCCAACCGGCTCTTGTGGCAAACCTCCTCTCCCAAGTGCAAGCCCTGAAGGTTGACGCGCCACTGATCTCAAGGAATCCGGCCACCGGCCTCATCAAGCTCACCATCGGGGTGCAGAAATCGACCGATCTGATCCAGTTCAACCCGTTCCCGATGACGGCGCCGCAGACGACGATCAACGGGCAGGGCAAGCTGGAGTTTCAGTTCAGCGCGCCGGACAACGCGGCGTTCTTCCGTTTGGAGGCGCGGTGAGCCGTCCAGATCCGTAGAATATTGATACTCGCTGAATCCACCATTCCAAAAAGCTCATTTATGAAAAACAATCAAAAACTGTTCCTGGCGTTGGTCCTCTGGATGACGACGCTGGCCGCTTACGCCCAAGGCACGGCATTCACTTACCAGGGCCGGCTCAACGACGGCGCATCACCCGCCAACGGAAGCTACGATTTTCGATTTCGTGTCGCGCTGGACCCATTCGCGAATGTTTACGCGGCTCCGGCCCTTCTCACCAACAGCGTCCCCGTCGCGAACGGGCTGTTTACGGTCACGCTCGATTTCGGCGACGGCGTGTTTACGGGCGCGGGTCGATGGCTCGAGATCGCCGTGCGCACCAATGGCACTGGCGCCTACATCACGCTGAGTCCCCTCCAGCCTTTGACCGCTGCGCCACACGCGATTATCGCTAACAGCGCGAGCAACCTGCTCGGCTCGTTGCCGGCCAATCAGTTAAGTGGAGCGCTCCCATCGGCGCAACTGGCCGGCACGTATTCGAGTGCCGTCACGCTGAACAATCCGGCCAACAGTTTCACGGGTGACGGCAGCGGGTTGACGGCCGTCAATGCCTTCGCGCTTGGCGGCGTGAGCGCGTCAGGTTTTTGGAAATTGAGCGGCAACGCCGTCGCGCCGGGCCAATTCATCGGCAGCACGAACTTTCAGGCGGTGGAACTCCGGGCCAATGCGTTGCCCGGCTGGCGTGTGGAACCTGACCCCCGCCCAGGTGGCATTGCTGCCAACCTGATTGGCGGGTCCACGAACAATGCGATTGAAGGACGCGACTCAGGCGGCAATGTCATCGTGGGAGGCGGCTGGATCGTTCAGCCGAACGTGGTCCATTCGAATTCCAGCGGCGTATTCATTGGCGCAGGTTCCGGAAATCACATTGGACCAAACGTCAATGACGCGGTGATTGGCGGCGGCAACGCCAATTCCAATGCGGGTTTCCACGCCGTCATTTCCGGCGGCGAACGCAACGCAGTCGAAGTCGATGCGGACCACGCCACCATCGGGGGGGAGGATTCAACACCATTCTCGGCTCCGCTACGTTTCCAGGGTATGGGGTGATCGCGGGCGGGCAGAGCAATTCCCTTGGCACCAACTCGAGCTGGGCGACGATTGGCGGAGGCCACCGAAACACGAATCAGGCCAGCAGCTCGACCATCTGCGGGGGCGAGCAAAACACGATTAACGCCAGTGTCTCGATCATCGGCGGGGGCTTCGTAAACACGATTCACGCCGGCGCCGCGACCATCGGCGGGGGCCAGCAAAACACGATTCAGACCAGCGCCACTTTCTCGACCATCGGCGGGGGCGAGCACAACACGATTCAGACCAACGCCAGCAGCTCGACCATCGGCGGGGGCGACGGCAACACGATTCAGGCCAACGCCGGCAACGCGACCATCGGCGGGGGTAGCCAAAACACGATTCAGCCCTTCGCCGAATTATCTACCATCGGTGGGGGTTCCCAAAACACGGTTCGGGCCAACGCCATATTCTCGACCATCGGCGGGGGCCGCGACAACACGATTCAGACCAACGCCGACTTCGCGACCATCGGCGGGGGTTACCTAAATACGGTTCAGGCCAACGCCGGATACTCGACCATCGGCGGGGGCCAACAAAACAGGATTCTGCCCGCCGCTTTCTGCGCGACCATCCCCGGCGGGCTGCTGAACAGCGCCACCAATTTCGCCTTTGCCGCCGGTTACCGCGCCAAGGCCAACCACATCGGCGCCTTTGTATGGGCTGATTCCACCGAGGCGGATTTCGCTTCCACCGCCACCAATCAATTCCTCATCCGCGCCGCCGGCGGCGTGGGAATCGGCACGCGTTCTCCCCAAGCTGGACTTCATGTCCTGGGTGCCGGCGTCCAGTTGAGGCTGGAAGACACAACGTTCAATAATTATTGGAACATCCACACAGAAGCGCTGGGCAGTCCAGCCGCTTCGGGCAATCTGGTCTTTATCCCGAAAGTGGGCGTCTTCGGCTACATCCGCAGATCCGATGGCAACTACTTCTCCGGCTCCGACGCGCGGCTCAAGAAGGACATCCAGGGCCTGGGCGGTGTGCTGGACCGCGTGTTACGGCTTCGGCCCGTTTCCTACCGATTCAAAACTGCGCCCGCATCCGCGCCCCCGGCGATTGGCTTGATCGCGCAGGAAGTGGAGCCGCTCTTTCCCGAAGTGGTGGGCGAGCACAACGGCATGAAGGCCCTGGCTTACTCGGAACTCGTTCCCGTCACGGTGGGCGCGATTCAGGAGTTGAACCAGAAACTCAACGATGAACTGAAACGCCGGGACGCGGAGAACGCGGAGTTGAAGCGCAGTGTGGATGAACTTAAAACACTGGTGAACGCGCTGGCCGGGAAACTCAACGGGAGTGGCCAATGAAAGTGCGAAGCGTCTTGGAGTGCGGCAGTCCTCTGCCGCTTTTCCCACAGCCACAGGCATGTTGCGTCCCCGAAAGCGCCAGAGGACTGGCGCACTCCAAGACCTGGCGGAACTTGGTCGCCGCCTTGTGCTTCATCGCCGCACCCCTGTCGTCCCATGCCCAGAACTTCACCATCGACTGGTTCACGATTGATGGCGGCGGAGGCACGAGCACCGGCGGAATTTACTCTGTCAGTGGAACCATCGGGCAGCCGGATGCGGGCGGGCCAATGACCGGCGGCAACTATTCGCTCACCGGCGGTTTCTGGTCGTTGTTCGCCGTGCAGTCGCCGGGCGCGCCGTTGCTTTCCATCGAACGAATCGGCAGCGATGTGCGCATCTTCTGGCCGAAGCCCTCGACTGGCTTTGTCCTCGACCAAAGCCTCAACGTCACCGGCACGTGGTCGCAGATTTCCTTTCCTTACACGACCAACACCACGGACATCAGCATCACTGTGCCCTCACCGGCGGGAAACAAATTCTATCGGCTGCGGTCACCATGATCGTCAGGCGCACTCGGTCAAACCAAACAGACCCATCACAACAACAAAACAGAAAAGTCTGCGAAGAAAGAACAAAAAACAAAGAAACATTAACAGAAAGAACATCTACCATGACAATTCAATCCATCCAAAAGCACCAGCAATGGCTGAACCGCGCAGCGTCAAAAAAGCAAATTCCTATCAGTATAACAAACATGGATACGAAAACAAAATTGGTTGGCATCATTACGATGTTAAGTTTTGTCTTTCTCACCTTCCCCGCATCGGAGGCGAACACGGAGACGACGCAGGCGCCGAACGGCCCAACGCTGACAAAGATCCGGGTGAACGGCCTTAGCGCCGACACGTTCCTTTTCGACGGCGAGACCGAGACCCATGGGTTCTTGAACGTATCAAGGGACGAGATCGCGAACACCACATCAATCGACTTCACATACGCGACGCCCGACCCGGACGATCCAGAAATAGTCATCCTGATCCAGGCTGCGGGCGAGATTCCGAACAGCGCCTTCACGATCAGTTCGACCGAGGCACACCTGGCGGTCACGACAACGTTCCCGATCAATCGCTGCGTGGTGAACTTTGTTACCGCCGTCTTCGATTGTGACCCTGGGACCCCGATCACATTCGACCTGACCTGGGCCAGGAATGGCATCGGGAGCGTACTCCAGAGAGCTCAACGGACTGAGACCTTCGGGCCAGTCACCACAAGGTTCAAGGGAGATTACCAGAGCTGGACCGCGACCGTAAACGGGACATGGACCGGGCATACCGCTTTGGATATGCTCGGGAATCTGGTCGATACCAAGCACAGCATTAACGTCCGGGAAATCACGGTGGAGGCGAACCCTTAACGTGGGAAGTGACAAAGATCCTCCTCACGCTAAGGGTCAGTCAAGGGTCAGTTCTTGATATCATGAGGCGGGGCGGAGCACTCTTCCGGCATGGCCCGCAAGTTGAGAGTTGAGTATCCGGGCGCGATCTACCACGTCATGAACCGCGGCGCTTTCCGCCGTCTCTCTCTCCCTGCCCGCGACGCAAGCCGCGGAGCATTTTGATTCGCGGGCGGCTCATTTCTTTAGCGGGGTTCCCCCAGCCCCACCTCCTTGGCGTCTGCTGCCCGACTCGTTCATAATCACTGGCCGGGCATCGCTGCGCAGATGGAATTTCGGGTTGCGCGCATTCTTGAAAAACATGGCGGGGCACTCCAGTATCAAACCGAGGTCAATCGCGGTACGACCTTTGGCATTGTCCTGCCGCGCGTGGAGAAAGATGAAGATGAAGTCCCGGATTTTACTCATTGAAGACGACGCCAGCATTGTCGGTGGCTTGAAAAAAGAATTGCAAGTCGAGGGCTATGAAGTCGCCGTGGCTGAGAGAGGCGATGACGGGCTGGCCCAGGCCAAAGAGCAGCCTTTCGATGTGGTCATCACCGACTTGAAGATGCCAGGATTGTCCGGACTGGAATTAGTGGAGCAACTCCATGCCGCCAAGCCCAAGCTGCCCATCATTGTGGTGACCGCCTTCGGCACTACGGAAACGGCCATTGAGGCGACCAAACTAGGCGCCTACGACTACTTGCTCAAGCCCTTCGATATGGCTGAACTACTCGATTTGGTCGCCAAATCCGTGGCCTGCAATCGGCTCATGTCCGAGCCGGTGGAAATGGGCCAAGCTCGATCCAATCGATCTGCTATCATCGGCAACAGCCGCGTCATGCAGGCGGTCTATAAGGAAATCGGGCGTGTCGCCGCCACGGCCGTCACCGTGCTCATTCGCGGCGAGACCGGCACCGGCAAGGAACTGGTTGCCCGCGCCATTTACCAGCACAGCAGTCGCGCGGCGCAACCGTTCATCGCGGTCAATTGCGCGGCCATTCCGGAGACGCTGTTGGAGAGTGAATTGTTCGGGCATGATCGCGGAGCGTTCACCGGGGCGCACGCTCGCCGCATTGGTCGCTTCGAGCAAGCTAATCACGGCACTCTGTTCCTCGATGAAATCGGCGACTTGAGCTTGAGCACACAGGTCAAATTGCTGCGGGTCCTCCAGGAAAAATATATTCAACGGGTCGGGGGCAATGAGAAAATTTCGGTGGACGTCCGGGTCCTGGCGGCCACGCATCGGGATCTTGAAACCGCTTTGAAGGAAAACGAAGCGAGCCGGACGTTCCGGTTCCGTGAGGATTTGTTCTACCGCTTGAGTGGAGTCACCATCACGCTGCCTCCGTTGAGTCAGCGCCCCGAAGACATACCTGACCTGGTGAAATACTTCATGCAGCGCTCGGGCGCGGAACTGGGCGTGGATGCGCCCTCCATCCAACCCGAAGCCATTGCGTTTCTGCAAAACCAGGTTTGGCCCGGCAATGTGCGAGAACTGGAGAACGTCGTCCGCCAAGCCCTTTTGCTGGCCAGAAACTACCCCATCGACCTGGAACACGTGCAAGAAGCCTACGCGCGCACGAGAAAGTCGGTCCTCGTTTCCGATCAAACCATCGCTGGTTATTTTTCGGAGTTGCTGGCCAAGGCTCAGCGCGGAGAAGGTCCTTCCGGACGGGCACAGGGCGTTCACGCCAAAATGATCGAAGAGATGGAACGGGAGTTGTTCGCCCGAGCCATTCAATTGGCGCAGGGCAATCAAGCCAAGGCCGCCCGCTGGCTCGGGGTGACTCGCACCACCATGCGCGAGAAGCTGATTCATTTCGGTCTGCATCCCGCGGGAGAAAAGCAGGACGAATAATCACCACGATTCAGCTGGCTCGTCAGATGAATGAAAACTGAGATCGATTCCGCAGTCACAGAGACACTGCTGTATCACCAGCAGACCAAGCATCATTTTCATCGCTATGCGACGTCCCTCGGTTTCCTGGACTGGGCCAATCAGCCCAATCCATTCCGCTTCTATGAAGGAGTGACACCGGTCAGGCTTCCGTTGCTGAAAAAAGACCCGGCGAGCGAGCATCTGGCTTTGTACGAAAGGAGCCGCAACGTCTTCCAGGATTTTACCCGCGAAACCGTCGGCGCCTTTCTTGAGCTATCGCTCGGGCTTTCGGCCTGGAAGTCCATTCCTGGAAACTCGTGGGCTTTGCGGATGAATCCTTCCAGCGGCAATCTTCATCCGACCGAAGCCCACCTGATCCTGCCGGCGCTGCCCGGAGTCACCGCAGGCATCTTCCATTACAACTCTTACCTGCACGCGCTGGAACCCAGAGCCGAAGTGCCGGAAACGCTGTGGCAGCACATCAAAGAGCATCTTCACACGGATGGATTCCTCGTCGCCTTGACCAGCATCTTTTGGCGGGAAGCATGGAAATATGGTGAACGGGCTTTTCGCTACTGCCAGCACGACGTTGGACATGCCCTGGCGGCCCTCAGCTTCTCAGCCAATCTACTCGGCTGGAAAGTCGCGTGGCTGAACGCGGTGTCAGACGAGGAAATTGCGAGGTTGCTGGGTTTCGATAAAACGCAGTGGCCGGAGTTCGAGTTGGAGCATCCCGAGCTGCTGTGTTTCGTCCACCGCAGCGGAGAGCAGCAGATTCCGCGAGATTTGCCGTCGGAAATTGTATCGGAGTTTTCAGAGCTGGAGTTTCAGGGAACGCCAAACCAATTGAGTGAGGAGCATGTGGATTGGGAGATCATTTCGCGGGTGGCGGAGGCGACGGCAAATGTAGGGCAGGCTTCCAGCCTGCCGGTTCACGGGGCGTCCTCGCCCCGTTTTTCGGGGGGCAGGATGCCACCCGAACTGGCAGACAAGATGTCCGCCCCACATTTTCAGACATGCTCTGACACAACACGGCCGTCTTACGCGCCGACGGCCCCATCCAGAATCCCTGCCGCACAAATCATTCGCCAAAGAAGAAGCGCGGTGGCCTTCGATGGGGTCAGCAGCATCAGCAAAGACCAGTTTTGCACCATGCTGGACAAAACCATTCCACGCGAGGCCTGCGCGCCTTTCGATCTCGGTCTGACCGACTCTTGTGTGCATCTGCTCTTGTTCGTCCACCGCGTCACGGGATTGGAGCCGGGCTTGTATTTCCTGCTGAGAGCGGAAAGGGATTTACCCGCCTTGCAGTCCCGCGTGGCGGGATGTCATCGCCATTTCCTCTGGCGGCCAGTGGATGAAGCGCTTCCCCTGTATTTGCTCCAGGCCGGAGATTTTCAAAGCACCGCAACGTCGGTAAGCTGCGGGCAGTCTATTGCTGGCGAGGGCGCTTTCTCTTTGGGCATGATCGCGCGGTTTCGGGTGGAACTTGAGATGGCTCCCCATCGCTATCGCCATCTGTTTTGGGAAACCGGCATGATCGGGCAGGTCCTCTACCTGGAGGCCGAAGCCCAGGGCGTGAGAGCAACCGGCATCGGCTGTTTCTTCGACGATCCCGTGCATGAATTGATGGGCCTACAGGATGTCGCCTTTCAAAGCCTTTACCATTTCACCGTGGGCGGCCCTCGGGAAGACGCCCGGCTCGCGACCCGCGCAGCCTACCACCACTTGGAAGCATCGGTCCGTTAGCCCGCAAACAGTGCAAATCGCCTCGGTGGAGTGGCAATCGCAAGATTTTTTGAGCAAGTGTTTGACTGGAAAGCATTCGATTGAAAGACTGCCGGGCTATTCCGGTTTTCGGAATGACGATTCAAACGAATATGCTAAAGTCCAAAGTCAAACGGTCAGTTGCCAAAATCGTCCCTGCCAGAGCGCGGCGTAGCGCCGATCGTCTTCCCGCCACCGTCTCTGGTACCCAGGCAAATAAGCCCAATGTTGTTCCTAAACGTTCTGGCGAGACTGTCCCGACCAGGCCCTCTCCTACAGATGCTGCGAGCGGTGGTGCCGGGGTGGACGCCGATTCAATCAGGACCAAATCGGGCGTGGACCTGAGCGAAAAGATCCGCGAATTGCTTATCCTCGCCAAGGAACAGGGACACCTGACCTACGACGACATCAATGATGCGTTGGCAGAGACCACTGTCACCCCGGACGACCTCGACCAAATCTACTCCAAGCTCAACAACCTCGAAGTCGAGATTGTGGATCAGCCCGAAGTGGACCGCGTCAAACAGCCGGAGGCAGCGGAAGAGGAAGAGGAGAAAGAGAAAGGCCGGCCGGATATTCTGGATGATCCAGTCCGCATGTATATGCGGCAGATGGGCAAAGTGCCGCTGCTGACGCGCGAACAGGAGGTGGCCATTTGCAAGCGGATGGAAGCAGCCGAGAACGACCAGAAGGGGCTCATTTACAGCTTTGGTTTTGCCGCCAAGGAACACATTGCGCTGGCGGAAAAGTTGATTTCCGAGCCGCCCAAGGAACGGTTTGACCGGGTGATTGTGGACAAGAAGATAGAGAGCCGTGAGCGGCATTTGAAGGTCTTGCGCCGGCTGACCAAAACGGTTCGCGAGTTGGACCGGAGGGTGGATGAAAAGTATGCGCGCTGGCAGGAGGCGTTCAAGGCTTCCGCCAGGGAAAAGCTTTTCAACGAGTTCAAGAAGCTCGACAGGAAACTCCAGGAAACCTTTCCCAGGTTTTATTACAAGCAGAGGGTCATTGAGGAAATGGTCCTGGTGACCCAGAACATTCGCGACAAGATTCACGCGAGCCTGCGCGTCATCGGGGATTTGGAACGCCAGCGCAAATCCGAACATCAGCAGTCCATCATCAAATCCGAGAAACAGAAGATCAAGGCGCTGGAGGGCTTTGCGCGCATGCCCCATGAGGAATATCTCAAGACCCACCAGCAATTGAATGAGTGCGCGGCGAGGACCGACCAGGCCAGGACCGAAATGGCCGAGGCCAACCTGCGGCTGGTCATCTCTATCGGCAAGAAATACATCAATCGCGGCCTGCCCTTCCTGGACCTCATCCAGGAAGGCAACATTGGCTTAATGAGGGGCGTGGAAAAGTTCGAGTATCGCCGCGGCTATAAATTCTCCACTTACGCCACCTGGTGGATTCGCCAAGGGATTACCCGCGCCATTGCTGACCAGGCCCGCACCATCCGCATCCCGGTGCATATGATCGAAATCATCGGCAAGCTGATCCGTGTGCAAAAGGAACTGTTCCAGGAATTCGGCCGCGAGGCCACGCCTGAGGAGATTGCCGACGAAATGCAGCTCTCTGGTGAACGCGTCCGAGCCATTCTCAAGATGGCCCAGAACCCCATCTCCATGCAGGCCACGGTCGGCGACAGGGATGACGTCTGCTTCGGTGATTTCATCGAGGATAAGTCGGCGGAGAATCCGTCGGTCAGGGCGGGCACCAGCCTCTTAAAGGAGAAGTTGGATCAAGTTCTGGGCACCCTCAATGAACGCGAACGCCGAATTGTGGAAATGCGGTTCGGGCTGGTGGACGGTTACGGGCGCACACTGGAAGAATTGGGCCAGCACTACAAACTCACACGCGAGCGCATCCGCCAGATTGAAGCCAAAGCGTTGCGCAAACTGCGTCACCCAACGCGTGCCTGTCACTTGAAAGGCTTTCTGGAAGTGGCGGAAGTGGCGGTAGCGGCTTGAGCCTGCCTGCGCGAGGTGGCTGCACTGGCCAGTCAAACCGGCGTCGGCTGTTTCTTCGACGATCCTGTGCATGAATTGATGGGCCTCCCGGACGACGCAGGCCTTTACCATTTCACCGTGGGCGGCCCTCGGGAAGACGCGCGGCTCGCGACCCGCGCAGCCTACCACCACTTGGAAGCATCGGTCCGTTAGCCCTCGCATGGAACATCGCACCCAACTCTTGATCGATTCCCACGGACGGATCCTGCGCGACTTTCTCCCTCTCCGCATCGGATGGGGAGCGGGTCAGGGGTGAGGTGTAATCATCGAGATTCGACATTCGGATTTCGACATTCGCTCCGCAGGCTGCGAGCAATCAAAGCCGCGGCGAATTTTATCGCGACCGCTGGGCCACGGTTGTCAACTCCCCGCGTAACGGCACGCTTGCCGGCCGCCTGTGCTCGCGTGTATCTTTCCGCCATGATTGCGTTCAAAGCAAAAAACGGACATGCGGCGGGAAGGCCAACATGAAGAATCGAATCCAGGTCACATCAGACATTCATTTTGGAAAACCCTGTGTGGCCGGCACCCGCATCACCGTCCAAAACGTTCTGGAACTGGTTCGCGAGGGCATTCCATTTGACGCCATCATCCGAGACTACTATCCCGACCTCAAAGTGGAGGACATCAAGGCGTGCATCCAATACGCCATTGACGTGGTTCAGACCGAAGACATCCACGTCGGCGCCGCCTCGTGAGATTCCTGCTCGACCAGGACGTTTACACGCTAACCGCCCGTTTCCTCCGCGAACTCGGCCACGATATCGTCACCGCCGCTGAACTCGGACTGTCCCGCGCCGCGGACACTGTCTTGTTGGCCCGTGCGGCCCAGGAAAGCCGCATCTTTGTGACTCGCGACAAAGACTTCGGCGGTTTGGTATTCGTGGAGCGGTTGGGCAAAGGTGTCGTCTATCTGCGCATCACTCCTTCCACCGTGCAAAACCACCCACGAGCAATTCAAACTCGTCCTCCAAACACGCACCGAATCAGAACTGGCCAACGCGTTCGTCGTTGTGGAACCCGGCCAGCACCGTTTCCGAAAGTTGGAGTGAATCCCGCGCACTGCCTGCCCCGACGTGGCAAAAAGAGATAGCCTAAGGCAAGCAGTGCAATGCGGTCGCTCCGGATAAACCGGCCCAGAATTCATTCACATCCTCTTTCCCATCGTTCAGGATGGTGGTCGGTGACCCAAGGTAGCCGCGTTGGGGCAACCTTGGATTTTTCGGTCACAGCCCCTTGCGGTTCCACGACTACAAATAACTTGCTTCGACAAGTTGGTGGCTAAACGATTTGGCCCGCGCTTGGAACTAGAAACTTCGTTCGCCGAGTAGTTTTTCCACCTTCGCCTACATCGCTCGTCCATTTTGATCATTGGCGGCCAAGAGCGTTTTGAAGTCTTCGTCGGGGAGTTTCTTCGTCACGTCTATGCCGAGTTTGCTGCCGATGACCATTTCGCTCGTGGACGTTGCTCGGCGACGTGAACAATCAGAAAGCGGCGGGGAGAATCCTCCTCACGCTCGAAAAGCCCATCACGACGATGCGCTTGATATGTTTCATCGCTCGCTGCTCGCCGGTTGTTCCGCTTCAGCGGTCTTTCGGGACTTCAGCAAACACAGCAGCATCAGCACCGAGGCCGCCAGCATGAGAGTGATTAAGCTCGCCGCAAAAAGTTTTTCCCGCTTGCCATCAATCACCGCCAGCCAGCCGACGCTCGCCCGCCAGGCAAATACGAGAGCCAGCAGGCCGGTGGTCGCCAATGCCGCAGGCAGACTCCACCGGGCGCCGCGCGCGCCCAGCACACCCCAAACAATGGAGAGCGCGCCAAAGGTGCCGCCGGACATCAGCGCCGTTTTCGCTTTTTCCGGGTTGGACAAATAGCCGAGCAGCCCCATGACAATGAGGAACGCGCCGTAAAGCATCAGATAACCAGCCGTCTTGGTGTTCATCGCATTAAACCGTAACTATTCAGAAGCTTAACAGGAGGCAACGGAGAAAACAGAGTAAACAGAGCAAATTGAGGACGTAAAACGCGCCTGTTATGCTCGCGCGACCAATCACTAAAAGGTGAGTCCGAAAGGGAGAAGCAATCCACGATTTTCCTTTGCTCCGTTCTCTCTGTTGCCTCTGTTAAATTCCTGTTTCAATAGATGCGGCTAAGAGATTCCCTTGATTTCATTCACGCGGTCCAGCCGCCGTCACTTTGGGAACCGGCGTGCTGGCTGGCGGTATTTTGTCGCCCTCGGGACGCGGCCCCGCCAGGTAGCGGAACAGGGGCGAGTCTGCCGACAGCAGCAGCGTGCTGCGTTTGGCGAGGAACAATTCGTAACTTTGCAAGCTGCGCACGAAGCGGTAAAACTCCGGGTCTTTGCCGTAAGCCTCCGCGTAGATGCGCGTGGCGGTGGCGTCGCCTTCGCCGCGCAGTTTCTGGGCGGTTTGTTCCGCCTCGGCCAGGACGATGGTGCGCTCTTTGTCGGTCTGGGCGCGCAGCTTGTTGGCTTCCTCCTCGCCCTCGCTGCGGTAGCGTTTGGCCTCGCGTTCGCGCTCGGCTTGCATGCGAGCAAACACGCTGGCCTGCACTTCCTTCGGCAAATCAGCGCGCTTGATGCGCACGTCCACCACCTCGATGCCGAATTCGCGCGCTTTCTCGCGCGCGCTCTTGGCCACGTTATCCATGATGGCCTCGCGTTTGGTGCCGATGACGGTGGCGAAGGTGTGACTGGCCACTTCGCGGCGCAGCTCGGAAAACACCAGGTCGTCCAGCCGGGCGCGGGCGCCGGATTCATCGCGCACGGTCTTGAAAAAGATCAGCGGGTCGGCGATGCGCCAGCGGGTGACGGGGTCGGCCACGAGCCGTTTCTTGTCCTGGCTCAAATATTCGGCCTCCGGGGCGTCGCTGACCAGGTTGCGCCGGTCGAAGCGGATGGCGCTGTGGAGAAACGGCGTTTTCACGGCCAAACCGGGCTTTTGAATGGTGCGAATGTATTCGCCGAACTGGGTGACGATGACCTGCTCGCGTTCGTCCACGATGATGAAGGCTTGCTTCAACACGACGAAAGCGGCGATGAAAGCGACCAGACCGCCGAGCAGGAAAAATTTTGAGCGCATAATTATTTTCCTTTCACAGGTTCAGTGGCCGGGCGCAGCGTTGCGGGCAACAGCGGCGAAGTGCCCAGCGGCATCAACGGCAACAGTCGCTGGCCGAGGTCGCCATCCAAAATCACTTTGTCGGTGTCCGGCAGGATTTTTTCCATCGTTTCCAGGTGGAGCCGGTCGCGGGTCACTTCCCTGGACTTCTCGTATTCGGCCAGCACGCTCAGGAAGCGGGAGGCCTCGCCCTGCGCGAGCAGGACACGCTTTTCTTTGTAGCCTTCGGCTTCGCGCAGGATTTTTTGCGCTTCGCCGCGGGCCTTGGGCAGGAGGTCCGCCTGATAGCCCTTCGCCTGGTTGATGAGCTTTTCCTTGTCTTCGCGGGCGCGCACCACGTCGTGGAAGGCGTCGCGGACGGCATCGGGCGGGTCAGCGGCTTGTAACTTGACCTCCGTGATGACCATGCCGGACTCGTAAGCGTCCATCAGCCGCTGGATGAAAACGCGGGCGTCGTCCTGCACCTTGGCGCGCTCTTCGATCATGACCTGGTCGATGGTCATGCTGCCGACGGTGCTGCGCAGCGCCACCTCGGTGGCTGCTCCGAGCGCGACTTCAGGCTCGCGCAGACGGAACAGGAATTTAGAAGGGTCGGCCACGCGATACTGCACCACGATTTGCGCCTCGACGATATTTTCGTCGCCGGTGAGCATCAGGGCTTCCTCTCGGACGCGTTGGCCGGCGCGGAAGCCCACCTCAATGCGGCGGATTTGCTCCACGCTCACCACGTCGGCCTGCTGAAACGGCCAGGGGAAACGGTAGTTCAGCCCCGGCTGGGTGCGAGCGGTTTCCTTCCCAAAGGTGCGCACCACCCCGACGTGCCCTGGATTGACGGAGTAAATGCCGGAAGCCAGCCACAGCACCACGATGAGGCCCGCCGCGATGGCCAGGAGTTTGGGCAGGTACTGTTTGAGCCAGTTGCTGGCCCGCTCGAATTGCTCGCCCAACTCCGGTTCATTGAATGAATAGGATTTCATAATAGGTCTTTCTTGCTGGTGCGCCTTCGCCTCGTTTCATTCGTTTAGCCCCCATCGGGAGTGAGGCAAGGGGGAGTGGAACGGAGCAGTATAGCGGCGGTGCAGCAGCTCGCGAAAATCTCCGCTGCCGGGCGGCACGTGCCGAAAATCAATCTCGTGGCTGGAAGTGCGGTGCATCCGGCTCTGAATTGGTTCCGCCAGCAACTCGCGTATCGTCTGCAGCAAGATTGGACCATCGACCGGTTCCTCCATCAAAGCTCGGGCTCCTGCGGCCTCCGCCCGCTCCTTGAGTCCGGATTGTTTGGTAATCACCATGACGGGCAGGAACGGATTCTCCTTGGTGATTTCATCAATGGCCTCCAACCCCTGTTCCGTCGGCGAATTGAGATTCATCAGGAGCAGGTCGATTTCACCGGCGTCAGACTTCGCGATGGCGTGCTGGACGTTTTCGGCCCGGACGACCTCATAGGTTTCCGACGCGAGTGAATGACGCAACGAATGGAGGAGCGACTCATTGTCGCCATCCACCAGTAGCACTTTGTGTTTCATATGTTTGCTTCCTTGCAGTTTCTTGTCTGGTTCTCCAGCGGGGCGCTGGTTGGCTTGAGGTCCTTCCGGACGGGCACAAAGGGTTCGAAATGGGTCCGCTGCCCGTCGCTTGCAGATGGGTTTGCGCCGCCTGGCCCAGCAGCAGGTGGATGGTCTGAATGAGCGCCGACAGGCTGAACGGTTTTTCCAGCCGGGTGCCCACGCGCTCCGCCACGGTCGGTTCAAGCTCCGTCTTCTTCTCCGTGACCATGACAATCGGCAGGGCGGGATGGAGTGCGCCCACGGGCTCGAAGATGTCCCAGCCCACCTTCAGTGGCTGGTTGAGGTCCAGCAGCAGCAGGTCAATGTGCCGCCGGTTGTAGGCCGCCACAGCCTCCTGGGTCGTGGTTGTCCAGAGGACCTCGAAATGTTCCTGTTCCAAGGCACGGTTTAGCTCCAGGCGCACCAGTCCATTGGCCTCGATCAGCAGGGCCAGCACTGTCCTCTTTCGAACTGTTCTTATCATAACGTAGGGTTCGCGACTTTCGATTCCGGCACCTGCACCAGTTTATTTTCTTAGCCTGCTGAAATTGTGGGTCAGGCTTCCAGCCTGACGGTTTACGGGGCATCCGTGCCCAGTCTTTCGGGCGGCAGGATGCCGCCCAAACCGGCAGACAGGATGTCTGCCCCACATTTTTAGACATGGAGTTAAAATGTCTTCCCAAGATACTTCGACGGGTTGCGTATCCGATCGAGCCGTTCGGCGTCAAGTTCGTTCCGAACGTTCTGCCGCCGCCTTTGCTGGACGGCAATCACGACAGATTGGGGAAGCAACCAGGCCTGTTTGACCAGTTGGATAATTGTCAGGCAAATGAGCTTCAGTGTGTGCATAATCTCTCTCTTTCAGCTCTCCACAAATTGCAGCAATCTGCTGATTATCTGGACGGGCCATGCTTTCTCTTTCCGTGAATCCTGCTTTGGGGCGGAGAGCGGCCTCGTGTTATGCGCTAACTCTTTGTGGCAATGGGGACACGCGTCAGCATACATGTAATTGCCAAGTTTGACACGACAGTGAGGGCAGTTTGATATGTTCATCTCTCTATTCTTGAGTTCCATCGTGCGCCCACATCTGCTTCAGGTTTCCAACGCTGTGAGCGGACCGAAGGCCAGCGGCAGGCGCACGGCGTCTATGTGGCGAGCATGAGCACCCGCTCCAGTGTAAGGGACGGACGAAGTCGCCCGTTCCACCACTGCGCCTGCTTAGGCGACCCTGACCTCGATTTGCTGCGGCTTGGCCTTCTCGGTCTTGCCCAGACGCACGGTAAGCACGCCGTCTTTGAATTCGGCGCTGACCTTCGCGGGGCTGGCATCATCCGGGAGGGAGAAGTTGCGCACAAAACTGCCGTAGGACCGTTCGACGCGGTGATACTTCTTGCCTTTCTCCTCCTTCTCGAATTTGCGTTCGCCCGTGATGGTCAGCGTGCCCTCCTCCGCCGTGACCTTCACATCCTCTTTCTTCACTTCAGGCAATTCGGCCTTGATCAGGTATTCCTGGCCGTCTTCGCTGATGTCCACCAGTGGGGCCCACTCGGCGACAGCCAGCGGTTCCTCCTGGCCCTCGGGCCACTGAGCCGGGGCGCGGTTGAATAGGCTGCCCAGACCCTGTTGCAGGACTGCCAGTTGTCTTAACTGATTCCAACGTGTCAATGTATTCATAATTTCATTTCTTGTTGGCGGGTGTGGTTTCGTCGTCGCGCCTGCCCGCCAACGGTTCGGCGGCGACTGTCATGTTCAGTTTCGGCTGTGGCAGACGCCCCATTCATGGAGTGTCTGCACAGCAGCCATTTGGCCCGCCTGCGCTCAGGCGGGGTCAAAAGAAAAGTAGCCGCGCATTCAGGAAGCGAGAGTGCTGTATCGTGAGAATGTGCGTACCGTCCATCGGGTCTGCAGTTGGCGAGTGGTGAGGTTCGGCGCGTGATGAAGCCGACTGGAAGTGCCAGCGCCATGCGAACCCAAGGATGCAAACAAAGAAGAGGATTAGGTAAATATTCATAGCGTCGTTTCATTTGCGGGGTCAGAAACCGGTATGAGCGAGAATTGAGTTCATAACTTGATGTGAGTTTTGCAACTCACAGTTCTTGCGACCGCTCGTGATTGCCTGTTCCTTTAGCTGGCGCTGTGCCAGTGCGCGTCCGATCCTCGGTGTGCTAAGCGGCAATGAGTTGGGACTGCGCGATGCAAGATTCTTCGTCGGCAAGTGGCGAGCGGGAAGCCACCTGTGAGCCGTGGCAAGCCACCTTCATCGAACTTCAATAAGGCGCTTTCGCGAAGGGCGTGTGAACTTCTGGAGCAATCCAGTTGAGTCAATGCATCGTGAGCATTTCAACAAAGGGCGCAGCGAATGCGAGGAACTCTGTTGGCCACGATGACTTAGCTGCCTCACTTACGCGCAAGGCAGCTTTTTTTTGTTTAAGCAATGTTTCTGGATAGCGGCTCTCTGACCATCAGTCGAAGGATGACAGTCCTTTCAAGCTGTCGCTGGGGGAAGTCCCCGACCCACCAGGCCGGCTCATTTCCTCCATTTGGAGAGGTTGATGATGGACAACGCCATGGCAGCACCGCACGCGCTCAACGACGGCGTTCGCCCTCGCCCATACCTTCAAAGTATCGCCAACCCAGTTTCTAAGTATTGGCCTCGATACGCCCATGCGACCACTATGCTGCTGGATGAAACCATTTACCCGGGCGGCAGCAGTTGTTTGGGAAGGCTCTCACCAACATGGTGAAGGAGCCATTACCACACAGAGTGCTGTCCTCAAGAAAGCTCCCTACGCCTCCGGCCATTACAGCAAGCAAGGCAGAGGCACGAATCCGCCGGAGCTGATTGCCGCCGCTCACGCCAGCAGCTTTTCGATGGCTCTGGCCAGCGAACTGGGACACGCCGGTTATTGCCCGGAGCAGATCGATACCACCGCAACGGTCACGATGGAACACATGGCCGCGGGATGGACGATGACCGAGATCCATTTGGATGTCATTGCCTGGGTGCCGCGCGCGGAGCAGTGCGATTTTATCGACGCGGCGGTGCGGGCCAAAACGAGTTGTTCCATCTCGCGATTGCTGCACGCCAAGGTTTCGATGTTCGCCAAATTGAAACGCCGCGCGGCGGACGCACGCATCTTCGTTTCTCACAAGCGGGCCGAGACTCGACTCAACTCTCAAATCAAAACAAAAAAGAAAAACCAAGTATGGCTCTAAACGTTAGACCGGTGGGCGATCGGATTCTCGTGGAACCTGTCGAAGAGAAAGCGAACAAAGGCAAGAAGGGCGGGATCATCATCCCCGATACTGCCAAAGAAAAACCGATGGAAAGCGTGGTCGTCGCGCTGGGCACCGGCAAGACCGATGACAATGGCAAAAAGGTTCCCTTCGAAGTTAAAAAAGGCGAGCGCGTGCTCGTGAGCAAATACGGCGGCACGGAAATCAAATTGGACGGCAAGGAATACAAAATCCTCAACTCGGACGACATCCTTGCGGTCATCGACTAATCATTCAGCAAACAAAAAGAATAATAGTATGCCAGCAAAACAATTGATCTTTGATGAAGCGGCGCGCCAGTCCCTCCTCAGGGGCGTGCAAAAATTGAGTCGCGCAGTGAAGGCCACGCTCGGCCCCAAGGGCCGCAACGTGGTCCTCGACAAAAAATACGGGTCTCCGACTGTGACCAAGGACGGCGTGACCGTCGCCAAGGAAATCGAACTGGAGGATGCCTGCGAAAACATGGGCGCCCAGATGGTGCGCGAGGTCGCCAGCAAAACGAGCGATACCGCAGGCGATGGGACCACTACTGCCGCGGTCCTGGCGGAGGCGATTTACGGCGCCGGTTTGAAATTTGTCACCGCGGGCGCGAACCCGATTGGCATTCAGCGCGGCATCCAGAAGGCTGTGGAAGCAGTCGTGGAGCATCTCGCCAGGATTTCCAAGAAGGTCAAGGACAAGGAGGAAATCAAGCAGGTTGCCATCGTCTCCTCCAACTGGGACACGACCATTGGCGAAATCATCGCGGATGCGATGGACAAGGTCGGCAAGGACGGCACCATCACGGTCGAGGAAGCCAAGTCGATTGAGACGACTCTCGAAGTTGTCGAAGGCATGCAATTCGACAAGGGCTATCTTTCGCCCTACTTCGTGACCAATGTGGAGTCGATGGAGGCCAAACTCGAAGACGCTTATATCCTTAATTGCGAAAAGAAGCTCAGCAGCCTCAAGGAGATGTTTCCCATCCTCGAAGCGGTGGCCAAGGCGGGCAAGCCGCTGTTGATCATCGCTGAAGATGTGGAAGGCGAGGCACTGACTACTCTTGTGGTGAACAAGCTGCGCAACACCATCAGCGTCTGCGCGGTCAAGGCCCCTGGCTTCGGCGATCGCCGCAAATCGATGATGGAAGACATTGCCATCCTCACCGGCGGCAAGTGCATCACCGAAGACCTCGGCATCAAGCTTGAATCGATTGGTCTCGGAGATCTTGGCCGCGCCAAATCCATCGTGGTGGATCAGGAAAGCACCACCATTGTGACAGGCTTAGGGAAGCAGACTGAGATTCAAGGCCGCGTGAACCAAATCCGCCGCGAGATCGAGGAAACCACCTCGGATTACGACAAGGAAAAATTGCAGGAACGGCTGGCGAAGCTCGCCGGTGGCGTGGCCATCATTCATATCGGCGCGGCCACCGAGACCGAGATGAAGGAGAAGAAAGCTCGCGTGGAAGACGCCTTGCACGCAACTCGCGCGGCCATCGAAGAAGGCATTGTCCCGGGCGGTGGTGTGGCGTTGATCCGCTGCTTGTCTGTGCTTGAAGGCATGAAGCTAAAAGACGACGACGAGCAAATCGGTGTCAATATCGTCAAGCGCGCCATCGAAGAGCCGGCGCGCGCGTTGGCTGAAAACGCCGGTGTGGAAGGCTCCATCGTTGTGCAGGAAGTGAAACGCCGCAAAGGCAACGAGGGTTACAACGTGGCGACCGGCGAATACGAAGACCTGGTCAAGGCTGGCGTGGTGGATCCCAAGAAGGTTACTCGCGCCGCCCTGCAGAATGCGGCGTCCATCGCAGGGTTGCTGCTCACGACCGAGTGCCTGATCACCGAAGCTCCGGAGAAGGAAGAAGACTCTGTTTAAATGCTTCAAGGAATTCACAGGTCATCGTCCTGGTTTAGGGGTAATGCCTTTCGGAAATTCCGCGCGGAGGAAAAGCCCAGCGGAACGCGCGAAAAACCTGCCGTTCTTCAATCCCAAAGGGATTGTGTCTTTCAGCCCAGGGTTGCGAGGAACGAGCTACCCTGGGTCTCAGGCCGTATGGATTTCAACCCCAACGGGGTTGTGTCACGTCTGCGCCGCCGAGCCGCAACCCCGTTGGGGTTGTTTGCCGTCGGCCACGTTTCCCAGGGTAGCTCGTTCCTCACAACCCTGGGCTATGAGCCGGAATCCCTTTGGGATTCATCTCTGGACATTTTCCCATCGCATCAAGGACGCGTTGTGAATTTCACCGATCCACAATTGCAAAAGTGTTATGACCGCAACTTTGCAGAGGCGGCTGAGAGTTCCGGTGAACTGCGTCAAGTGGCTGCTTTGATAGCCGCCCACGATGTGTTTCGCCTGATGGAAGGCCCGCACTCTCCAAGAGTGCACGAAGCCATCGAGCATATTCTGTTACCCACGTTGCGTCCGGTACTGCGGCGCTGGTACCAGCGCGCTGATGCGGAAATGAATCCCGCAGCCATTGAGTTCAGGGATCACTTGAGTCAGTTGGCCGGAGAAAGACTATAAATACATGCCGCCTGACCCGCTTGAATGGCGCCGCTCCTGACATCCACACACGAATAACAACTGAAAAGATCATACTATGAAACAAGCCCTCGCTCATTGGACACCGGCAGCCTTCTGCGCCTTTCTTTCACTCATAGCCCTAAGTGCGTTAAACGCGGAATGGTGGCGACCCGCTTTCTTCGCGTTTCTGCCCATGTGCTTCTTTTTTGTGGGGGCAGCAACGTCCCGGATGCAGCGTGAAATCCGTGATCTGCGGAAGCAGATGGTGGAGTTGCAAGGGAAGGGAGTGCGTTGAGCAAGAGGCCAACTGACGAAGAACCTACAGCCATAGTGCGCGCGTGAGTGCGTCTCGCGCTGTTTAAAGAAAGTTAACTTATATGCGACGACCCAAAGGCGTCAAAACCCGAAAGTCAGTGACCAAACGTTTCAAGATAACCGGCACCGGCAAAGTGATGCGCCGAGGCGCGGGCCGGCGGCATTTGCTCCAAGGCAAGAATTCCAAACGCCGCCGGTCCTTGCGAAGAGCGGCTCTCGTTGGACCGACCGACTCTTATCGCATCACACAGAATTTGCCATTCAGCCACTAAGGCATCTGCTGCTTTCCGCGACCAGAAAGTGAAAAATGAAAACTCAAGTCATCAAAGGTATGCGAACGCAAATGGCCAGATTCAGACTGGATGAGGTTGTCCGCGTTCTTCGAGCGCCGAACGGGCAGAACCGATGGGTTCTTACGGGCGCTGAATGCGGCGCCCCGCGCGCTGGCGACCTGGGCACCGTTATCGAGGTTTACTCAGAGCCGCGCGAGGCTTATTGCATCAAGGCAGTTGCCCCGAACGGACAGACTGACTGGTTGCTGGATTTTCTGCCCGACGAAATAGAGTCTGTATGATTGTGCGCGCTCCCAGTTCTTCGCTCAGGAGCAACACGGGTTGGACGGTCCCGGTGCGATGCCGGCCACGTTGTTTGGCATTGTGGGGCTGGTTGCTGTCGTGATTCAGAACAATCACATTATGAAAGCGAAAGTATTCGACGTCGTTCTGCACAAGCTGCCGCCGGGCAAGTCACCCGCGTCATTCCTTGAGGAGCAGCTTAACGAATTCTTCAAGCAGCACTTGAAGATTCAGTTAGTGGCGACGCACATGAACACATTAATCCTGCCACCCGAGCGCAATGCCATGCGGGGCTCGGAGGCAGCCGAGCCTACAGTCATCATTTTTTCGACACTCTTTTACACTCACGAGCCATGAGCAACATCCAAGAATATAGAGACAGGAAATCAATGAAATCGCCAGAAATCGAGAACATCGTCGTAGATGAAGTCCACGACCGGACTTACGTGGTGATGGCGCACAAAGTCCTGAACGACGGAGAACTGTATAGCGCCATACGCGTCGAGCTTTTGAAGCGCGGTAGCTTCCCGGCCAAAGGCGAGCGGATCGTCATCCCCGCGCCCAAGGTGCGTTGACGAATTAGCGCAGGCAGATCGGCCGCGAGATAAGAAGCTTTGGTGGTTCGTCCACTTTCTCGCCCCTTCCGATGGGCATCGAAACGGTTCGTTCTATGCAGATACTGAAGATCATTTACCGGGCAATCGCGGACATCGTCCACCAGGCCTGGTGCCTTCCCCAGTCCATCAGCGTCGCCGTCAAGCGCAGACGACGGCAGGCCATTCTGGAAGAAGCCGAAGCTGAACGGCTCGACCGGATACGCAATCCATCGAAGTATCTTGGAAAATAAAATAGCCTTTGCTTTTGGTGGTGAGGATGACAGGGCAGGCGTGAAATCCGTTTTGGCGCGACATTGCTTGAATTCCGCGATGTCTTAATTCTGTGCGGTCAATTGTCTCTTAAGCGTCACCAGCATTTGATTGAAGAACACAGCGGACTTAGGGGTGGTGGTGACGGTGGAATCCAGATTCACCAGCGTGGGAAATGAACTTTGCGTTGGAATGTCGTAATAAGGAAGAACCGCTTTGATGCCGCCGGCCTGGCTCACTCGTTGATAACAATCCTGCACGTGAATTTGGTTCGCCAAAGTCATGCGATAGCCAAGCCTGGTCAGGAGTTCCTCGTACGAATGGGTTGCGTTTACCGCTTCGCATAGCGTCGCGCGATTGGGCGCTATGCTGCCGAGGATGGCCTGCAACCCTGTGAATGGTCCGCTCGACAGAACACGTTCGAAGTTCTGCTGCCTGGTTTCTAAATCGATGTTAGGTGATTCGTTTGCCATAGTGTGAAAGCAAGCGGGCTTCTGTTTTGCAGAGTCCCGCTGCGATAATCCATCCATCCGACTAATTATTAGCGATCGGAGTACCTCCCGCCGCCATAACCGCCACTGCCTCGCTCTTCGCGCGGGCGAGCTTCGTTGACCGTCAGGGCGCGGCCGTTCCATTCCTTGCCATTTAACGCCAGGACAGCATTACTTCCTTCCTGCGTGTTCATGGTAACGAAGGCGAAGCCACGAGCCCGCCCGGTTGCTTTATCCATGATGACATTGATCTCGTTGACAGGGCCATGTTTTGAAAGCATGTCGCGAAGATCGTTTTCGGTGACGTCAAAGGAAAAGTTCCCGACGTATAGTTTTGTGCTCATGATGACTTTATTATTTAGACCCACTGCTCCTTCCCAGACTGTTCCCGACGATCGGGTTTCAAATCATCAATGAGGGATAAAGTCAATTGAAGATCTTCCATGCCTTGAAAGCGGCTGGTTCTAAAACCAAGGCTACCGTAGGCGATAGCAGAGCGCATGCAAGCTATATTCCAATAAGTCCCGGTGGGAGAATGCTGATGAGTTCATCGAGTGGGCGAGGCGTTGTTAGGGTCTGGAGCCAATGGCCGGGATTGGGCCTAAAAGCTCGGTTTTCAGGGTGTAGGGAAGCAGATTTTGCAGACTACACCAAGCGTATCGGTCATTACACGCCACTGCACTGTCACTAGAATCTGTTGACAGTTTCGTTGACAGTTCAGCCGCATGCCCTGCCCTTCCGTATCGGAACTGAGCTGCTCATCAATCAGAAGGAGGCCATGCAACTGCACAGGACCGATCTAAGCGCCGTCGTGATAAGTGCACTTACCCGCTACTGCGCCAGCAAAATGCTGATGTCGTTGCTTTCGACGTTGTTGGTGATGAAGTCGGGTTTGCCGTCGTGGTTCACGTCAATGACTTCGATGCGCCAGGTGCCTCGCCCAGTGCGAAAGGGAGACCCGGCTGGGCGTTGAAAACCGCCGCGACCGTCGCCGAGAAAGACGGCGACGCCGTGTTCTGCGCCAAAGGCGAGATCGATTTTGCCGTCGCGATTCAAATCCACGGGTGCAACGCTCCAGGCGCGGTTGCCGAGGTCCAGCGGCGAATTGTTCGCCTGCACAAAGTTTCCCCTGCCGTCGCCAAGGTGAAGCGTGGCGATGGTGGCATCATCGTGCGTCGCCACGATGTCCGGTTTGCTGTCGCCGTTCAGGTCTGCCACCGCCACGAAGTAGGCGCGATCATTGGCCTTGAATGGTGAACGCTGTGCGGCGCGAAATTCACCGCGTCCATCGCCGAGCAGCACAGTGATGGTCGTCGGGCCGGGCGCTGTGTTCGGCACCACGATGTCCAGGTTGCTGTCGCCGTTTACGTCCGCGAGCGCGACGGGATACGGACTTGGGCCGCAGGGAAACGGCGAGCCGCGTGCGCGTGTGAAAGCTGCCGTGCCGTCGCCGAGTAAAACGGAAATGTCGCCGTCTTCGTTATTGGCGGTAATGAGATCGAGTTGGCCATCCCGATTCACATCGGCGGCGGCAAGCGCGTGTGTGTGTGGACGTTTGCCCGGCGCGCGCGGGGAAAAGGGCGAGCCGGGCGCGTTCGTGAAGGTGCCATCGCCGCGCCCGAGCAGCAGCACAACTTCATAACGGTCATGGTGCGAGCCGGCGAAATCCAGAACGCCATCGCGATTGAAATCAGCGAGAAGCATTTCTCCGGCGACGCCGGTCACCGGTGTCGGCCGGGACAGGGGGGCGAAGCCGCCCTTGCCATCGCCGAGCATGACCGAGAGTTTCTTGTTTTCAGCAACAACCAGATCGATATGCCCATCCTTGTCCACATCGCCAGCAACGAACGAGTGCCCGCCGCCGGGAATTTTGAACGGCGAAGACGGCGCAGGCTTGTAATCCACGGATTGCGCGAAGAGTGGTAGAGAACAGCCGAGAAAAACAACGCACGCGTATTTCATAGCACGAGACGAGTTTGCGCTGGCGCAGTTTCGAATTGCGAGAGCGCGGTAAGGAAATCGTAAAACATTTGTCAGGCAAAGCCAGCCACTGCCAGTGCACTGCCACTACAATTTGTTGACAGTGAGGCGAGGGTCCAGCAAGGAAGCGCGTCGAAAAAGGTTGCGGCGTCTTACCTTCCTTCATGGTCATGAACCACGCATACGTGTTGCGATAAGGCCGTCGAGGGCAGTGGCCTCACCGTCAAACAGTGCTATAACGGTATCGCCATCGCAATAGAGGCGGCGCATCGTCGGCACGAGCGGCTTGGAGAGTCGGGCGTTGAAAGGTTGGGTGACCGCGTCGAGGAATTCCTGGCGGCTCTTATATTCTCTGGCCACAAGCGAGTTGCCGGTAATCGTCCATGTTGCCTCCGGAGCGAGCAGCGCGAAGGGACCGCCCGTCCCGTTGCGCCAGGCGTAATTTTGTTGAGGAACTATTTTGAGGTAGCTGCTAACTAAAGTTAGCTAAGCTAGCTAAGCTAGTTCACTATTGTTCTCTCTTTCGTAACACGACCCGCTCGAACGTTTCTTCGTCGCCGTAGTCCAAGACAGTATGAAACCTGCGCACGCATCTTCCGGCGGTGAGGTTCATTGCTGTGCGCGGTACGTCAGAGTCTCTTACCAAAAATTGCTGTTGCCTTGGTAACCGGGAGTCCCCTCCCCGTGGGCGGCAGGCGAACCGGCAGGGACGGGTTCGCAAGACGCAGCAAAGGACGGCCCGAGAAAAACAACAAGAAAGGAAACTACTTCATGAAAACACTCCACACTTCCGCCCTCTGGCTGGCTTTGGCCGCGGCCTTTGGCGGCCCCATCACCCCCGTGCAAGCGCAGGATGAAATACCCTACACCGACACATTCTTCCTGGAAGATTGCCGCCTGGGGCCGCGCGGCACCAATGACTACTTCATACCGCTCAAGCCAGGTTGCTTCCTTCGGTTCGAAGGGGAAGAAGACGGAGAAAGCAGAACACTGCTCATCTCCGTGCTTCGCCCCACCAAGCTGGTCGCTGGCGTGCAATGCGCTATCGTGCGTGAGATGGAATGGGAGGATGACGAACTTACCGAGATATCGTTGAATTATTTCGCCATCTGCCAGAAATGTAATGACATCTTCTACTTTGGGGAAGACGTGGACATCTATGAAGGCGGCCAGGTCGTGAGCCACGAGGGCGCATGGCTGGCCGGCAAGAAAGGCGCGAAGCCCGGGCTGATCATGCCCGGCCGCCCCCTCAACGGCGCGCGTTACTTTCAGGAGATCGCGCCTCGCGTCGCTCTGGATCGCGCGGAGCATCTCAACGACAAGGTCACGGTGCAAACACCAGCCGGGACGTTCCACAACTGTCTCTTCGTGGCGGAAACATCGCCTTTGGAACCAGGCCATGTAAGTTTCAAATATTACGCTCGCGGCGTGGGTCTCCTACAGGACAGTGTTTTGAAACTCGCGGAGTACGGCTGCAACCCGTAGTGACGGTCCCGGACTGGCCGAACTTCAGCCGCGCGCGGTCGCCTGCGCCGGAATGACCGCAGGAGGACCTGAGGGCTTGGTGTATTCACGGACCCGAGCGGTGCCCGTGCTACTTCTCAACAAAGTGCGACCATGAGTCGTATCCCGCTATATCGATTGCCAAAAGTAATTTCCGAAAAGGTGGGCGACGCCCTGCCGGGCGCCGCGGCAAACCGGCAGGTTTGCCCCACCTTTTCGGAAATTACTTTTGGCAATCACTCTAGCCTTACTGTTTTCTTCGTGTCCATTCGTGTCCATCGTGGTTAACTCACCTCCGTGGAAGTCATCATTCGAACGAACGCGGATGCGGCGGCGGAGTTGGTCGCGCGGATCATCGCGGCGGAATTGCGCGCCAACCCGCATTTGGTGCTGGGCCTCGCCACGGGCCGGACCATGGAGGCGGTTTACCGAATATTGGTCCGCATGCATCGGGAGGAAACATTGGATTTTTCGCTGTGCAGCACGTTCAACCTGGATGAATACGTCGGCTTGCTGCCCGATGACGCCCATTCCTATCGGCACTACATGAGCGAGCATCTCTTCAAACACCTCAACATCGAGGCGCGCAATACCCATTTGCCGAACGGCATGGCGTCCGATCTCGACGCCGAGTGCCGCAATTACGAACACAGTATCGCCAAGTTTGGCGGCATCGATTTGCAGTTGCTCGGCATCGGGCGGGCCGGGCACATCGGCTTTAATGAGCCGCTATCGGCCTTGCGCTCGCGCACTCGGGCCAAAGCCCTGTCGCCGATGACCCTCTCGCAAAACGCCTCGCTTTTTGGCGGACCGGAGAAAGTGCCCAGGCGCGCCATCACCATGGGCGTGGGCACAATTCTGGAATGCAGACGCTGTGTCTTGCTCGCGACCGGAGCCGAGAAAGCGGACATCATCGCCAAAGCCGTCGAAGGCCCGATAACTTCGATGATTTCGGCCACGGCCTTGCAGTGGCACCTGCGCTGCACGGTCGTAGTGGACGAGGAAGCCGCCCGTCAATTGCGAGGCGCGGAGTATTATCGCTGGATTTTTGCCAATGAGCCGGAGTGGGCTGAGTTTCGATAGCCATGAAAGAAGACGGAAGCCATTTGAAACCTGATGAGTAAACAACCACTTCCAACCAAAACCTTTGTTGCCGATTCGTTGCCAGTTGAGATCTATCCGACGCAGGAGCAGATGGCGCGGGCTGCCGCCGGGACGGTGCAAACGTATTTGTGCGACGTGTTGGCCACGCAACGCAGCGCTGCGGCCATCATGGCGTCAGCCAATTCGCAAATCAAGTTCCTCGAAACACTGCTGGCGCTCGGTGGCGTGGCCTGGTCGCGCGTCACGCTCTTTCACATGGATGAGTACCTTGGCATCGACGCCAATCATACCGCCAGCTTCCGCCGTTTCATGCGCGAGCGCGTTGAGCGTCTTCTCAAGCCGAAGATGTTCCACTATCTTGAAGGCGACACCTTGCTTCCTCTGGAGGAGTGCGAGCGCTACAGCCAGCTTTTGCAGGCGCAGCCGATTGACCTCTGCTGTCTGGGCATCGGCGAAAACGGCCACATTGCCTTCAACGATCCGCCGGTGGCGAACTTCAATGATCCTCACAAAGTGAAACTGGTGAAGCTCGATGAGGCTTGCCGTCAGCAGCAAGTGGGTGAAGGCCATTACCCGAATTTGGCTGCCGTGCCACAATACGCTTTTACGCTCACGATCCCGATGCTCTGCTCTGCCAGGAGAATGCTCTGCATTGTGCCGGAGAAACGCAAAGCCCAGGCGGTTATGGATACCTTGCGTGGTCCGATCGGCACGGCATGTCCGGCCTCGATCCTCCGCACGCAGTCGCATTGCACGCTGTTTCTGGATGGAGACTCAGCGAGTTTATTGTGAAGGCCCTTGAGCCATCTCAAACGTTGCATCGTTGGGAAGCCCAGGGGAGGGATGGCGGAGGCATGAATCGGGCTGAATGTAATGCCTTTCGGGAATTCAGGCAGGGGTTCGTCCCGAAGGGACACGCGACAATAGCCCGAGGTTTCAACGCCGGAACCGGGCGTGAGGAGAACGCAGAGTCCCAAAGGGACGGCTGCGCTGGGCTTCCAGTCGTGCCTGAGTTTCAGCCGTCCCTGCGGGACTCAATACAACGGGATTCGAATCCCGGCCTTGAAACGCCGGGCTATTTTCACTTGTCCTTCCGGACAAGGGACGGCGAATCCCCGAAAGGCATTAGGGCTGGAGCGGTTTAAACAGAAGTGAATAGCTTTTTGAATTCGATTCCGCGCGACCTGCTCTCCTGCTCCCTTTCGTCGCCAGCGCTCCGGCCTCGGTTGCCGAGAGCGATGATTGAATCAATTCGGCGTCACGCGATCCGTCCAACGCGGTTCATCTTGAGCGTTACGGTCTCGTCCCAGTCGATGCGCCTTTTCGAGCGGAACCGCGGGCATTCGCTTGCGCCTCTTTTTCCGCCCTACGATTTTCGAAGGCGCTATTGCATCTCCACCTCTGCTTATGGTGTTGGGCAGGTAAACGGCTCAAACAAAACACCGCTGGGACTTCATCGCATTGCGAAGAAAGTTGGCGGTGGACAGCCCATCGGAACGGTCTTCCGCAGCCGCCAGGCATTGGGCCTCATCTGGCAAGGCGGAGCGCCCGCAACGATCGTGCATCGCATTTTGTGGCTGGAAGGTTTGGAGCCTAGCCTGAACCGCGGCGGCAATGTGGACACCTATGGTCGTTACATTTACATCCATGGTTTCGGCGATGAAACAACTCTGGGGCGCCCGCAATCGCACGGCTGCATTCACGTCGCTGCGAAAGATTTGATGCCGCTGTTTGACCTTCTTCCGATCGGCAGCCTGGTCTGGATCGCGGAACGATAGAACAGCTTTTGTTCTGCTTCACTTGGGTGATGATGCTGATTGGCGCCAACTTGTCATTGCAGTGGCTGGTGCTTGTCTGGATCTGCAACGAATTTTGCCAGCTTGGTTTTGGACGTCTGCTGTGCGACAATGAGCCATTTCAGATGAAAGATTCCGACGTGACTGTTCCTCGCCTTGCCCTATGCACCTGAAACACGGCGTGATGATTGTGGTCGCGATGCTGACTCTATGGATCGGCGCAGTGGCGAGCGCAGCCACCAGTGGGCTTCCCGATCTGATCCTCTGGGGCGAATCCTGCAGTCCCCGCATCACCACTATGGTTTTCAGCAGCAGTGCTTGCGAAGTGGGCGAAGGTTGCGCCGTGGCTGGAAGTCGCAGGCTGCTGCGATTCAACACTGAAACCAGAAACATCGGCGCCGGCGATTTGTATCTTGGCGATCCGGAGGGCAACCCTTTGTTCGAGTACGCTTCCTGCCACAATCATTACCACTTTCAAGGATTCGCGACCTATCGATTGGTTAACAGCGCCGGCACCGTCCTCGCCGCAGGGAACAAGGTGGGATTTTGCCTGGAAGATATCGAGCCGTGGAGCAGTTCGGCCAACTCGAATCCTCTCTATACGTGCGCCAACCAGGGAATTCAGGCTGGCTGGGCAGACATCTACAATTCGACGTTGCCCTGCCAATGGATTGACGTCACCGGACTGCCTGCGGGTGTTTACATCCTGGAAATGGTCATCGATCCCAATAACCGTCTGGCCGAATCGAACGACTCGAACAACGTTGTTCGAGTCAGTGTGGTGATGGATGGACCGTGCGCCAGTGCGCCCTCGAATGACGACTTCAGCGCCGCGCAAGTAATCTCCAATCGTATGGGCACCGTGATTGGCAGCAATCGGTGTGCAAGCAAAGAAGGTGGCGAACCCCGACATGCGGCCTCCAATCCCGATCGCTCGATCTGGTATCGCTGGACCGCTTCGTATAGCGGCCAGGTGGTTATGACCACCGATGGAAGCAGTCTCGACACGCTGTTGGCCGTTTACCGCGGCGCAAGCTTGAGCAGTCTAACCCCCGTGGCCAGCAATGACGATGTTGATACCCCGCTCATCTTAACGAGTCGTGTGACGTTCACGGCCGTCTCAAATACGGTCTATCAAATTGCCGCCGATGGTTATGGCGGCGCAGAAGGCGGTGTCGCTTTGAATCTCAATCCGGACGCCAACGACCATTTCACGAATTGCCTGATCATCGATGGAAATACCGGCGCCATCACGGGAAGAAACATCAACACAACCCGGCAAACCGGCGAGCCCAATCATGCCGGAGCGCCCGCAAGCAACTCGGTCTGGTTTTGTTGGACGCCCACCAACAGTGCGCCGGTGACGTTCGATACTCTGGGGAGCAGCTTTGATACGCTGCTGGCCGTTTACACGGGCAATGCGGTCGGGACTCTCATTCCGGTCGCGGGCGATAATGACTCCGGCAGCAACAACACCAGCCGCGTTGTTTTCAATGCCCTGGCTGGAACGACCTACCGCGTCGCAGTCGATGGCTTCCAGGGAGCATCAGGCATTTTCAATTTGAACTGGCGGCCAGTCATTCAACCGCACTTTGATTCGATCCTTCCACTTTCCGCGAACACGTTTCGGCTTGCTCTTTCAGGACAGGCCGGCCAGCGCTATGCCCTTGAGACTTCCAGTCACCTGGCGTCCTGGGCGCCCTTGACAACGATTACCAATCTCACGGGCACGGTTGAATTCACGGATATGGCGCCCGGCAACATCACGCAGCGCTTTTACCGCGCGGTGCTCGTTCCCTGATCCGCAACACGCCGTTGCGATCACGCTGAATCCGGCGCTGCTGGAGAAGGCTGTTTACGAGCGTATAGCGATTGCCAAAAGTAATTTTCCAAAAGGGTGGGCGACGCCCTGCTGGGCGTTGCGGCAAACCGGCAGGTTTGCCCCACTTTTTCGGAAATTACTTTTGGCCATCACTCTACGAGCGGTTGCCAGAATTCATTTCCGATTGGCAACCTATCGGACATGCTGCGGGTCGCAGACCCGCGCTCCCGGAGCGCGCCTCTGTGAGGCGCAGCAGCCGTGGCTCTTGGTTTGGTCGGAAATTATTTTTGGCAATCGCTATAGCAGCAGACCCTCAGTGATTGCAGAGCACCTGCGAATCGGCAAGACTGCGCGCGCAATGGACAGAATTATCATTTCCGACCTGGAAGCGTTCTATCACGTCGGGACCACCGAAGCCGAGCGCGCCAAACCGCAGCGGCTCCTCTTTACTGTGGAACTGTCCCATGACTTCAAGTCTGCCGCACACAACGACAATCTGGCCGATACGATTGATTATGATGCCGTGTCGAAACGGCTGCTGCGGTTCGGCGACGGCTGCCATTGGGAACTCATTGAGACGCTCGCCGTGGATGTGGCCGGCATGATTCTGGAGGATTTTTCGCCCCAGGCCGTCTCGGTCGAAGTCAAAAAGTTTGTCATTCCTCAGGCCCGCTATGTGGCGGTGAAGGTGACTCGGACGGCCTGAGCTTCGGCGCGCGGCCATCGCTGTGCAGGCTGGAGCCATTCATGGCGCGAAGGTCCCATCCACGTCGTTTAAAGGTCAACGTCAGGGCGCGCGTTTCTCGAGTGTAAAGCACCGGGATCTCATGTCCGGCCAGCCGCTCCTGCAGCTTTTTGCTGGCGCGTTCGGTGGCGGGAAATTCAGCGTCGGTGATGATGATAACGCGCGGCTGTATCGCCTCGATGAACGCATCGGCCAGCGGCTCGGATTGGTAAGGCAGGCCCGCTACCACAACATCGGCGCGCAGATCCGGATTTCGTTCCATCAGAATGTTTTGTCCCGGCTTTCCTAAATCGGAAAGAAGCAGAACCCGGGTGCCCTCGAAGTTGCCCAGCAGGACGACCGCGTTGTCATCGGCCTGCGGAAAATGATCCGTGCTCTTCGGATGCAGCACCGTCCAGGGTCCGATTCGATCCCCGCGCCCGATGGTCGTGACCAGGCCAGGCTTTTGTTCGAATTGGGTCTGCAACCGGCGGTAGGCCGCGGAGCGAAACCGGACCTCGCTGAAATAAATTCGTTTCGCTCCAAAATTGTGATGGATGAGTTCCGCCCCGCCAATATGCCGCAAATCGCCGTGCGTCAGCAGGAGGTGCGGCAGTTGATCCACACCTTGCGCCCGCAAGAAGGGCTTGACCGTAAACTCAACGCCAGACTCGTTCCCGCAATCAATCAACCAATCCCCTTTGCGGCCGGGCGCATCGAGGTAGATGGCGTCACCGCCCTGCAGTGGCAGAACCGTCAGGCGCGTGGCGGACTCTCTTGTTTGCCATTGGAAGGCCCAGATGAGCGCGATGACAATAAGAGCTGCGATGACGCGAAGCCGCAGCTCCGGTCTGCGCAGCCAGCCCGACATGACCGCCAGAAGCGCCGCATAATAGAAAATGAACAGGACCAGCGTCGGGGAAGAGACGTGCCAGTAACCCCCGGGCAGTCCGGCGCACCATTGGCTGATTCGCATCATCAGAAACATCCAGAACCAGGCGCTATGGTTGAAGAGTTCCGCGCAGACAGGAAACCAACTGCCGGTAATCAGGCTGGCCAGGTTGCTCGCCAAGGCCAGACTGCTCAGGGGGACCACGATCAGGTTGGCGAGCAGACTGACCGGCGTGAACAAGTGGAAATAATAAGCCACCAGCAGGATGGACCCGAGCCAGGCGGCGAGCGATGTGGCGAAACTGCTGATGATATAAAGGCACGGGATGCGAAGCCAGCGTTGCCAGCGCGGACGCAACTCCAATGGCAGCAGCGGATCGGGAAACAGGAAGTTCAACACCGTGATTCTCCTCACGATGCGCGGGATGGCTGGCGCGGGGAGCCCCGGACGCGGCGAGGTCAATGGGCTATAAAGAGCTTCCATTACCGGCACGAACAGAGCAAGGCTCAAGACGACAAAGAATGAGAGTTGAAAGCTGGCCTGAAACAATTGCTGCGGATCCCACAGGAGGATGATGAACGCGGCGGCGGCCAGGGAGTTCAAGAGATCGCTGGGACGTTTGAGCGACCATCCGGCGATGACGACGCTCATCATGACCGTCGAACGAACAGCCGAGGCCTGCCAGCCCGTCACGGCGGTGTAAGACCACAGCAAAGGAATCACCAGCAACCCGCAAGCGGCGCGCGGCACCTTGCACACGCGCAGCAGACTCACCAGAATGCCGGCGATCAAAGCAATGTGCAGTCCGCTGATGGCAAAGATGTGCATCGTTCCGGATCGCATGAATGGTTCCGAAACTTCGCCGCTCAAGGCCGTCTTCCAACCGAGGGTCATCGCCCAGAGCAGTCGCAGCGGTTCGTCTTCCACGGGCAGACCCCGAGCCAGGGTGGCCTTTGCCCAGGCGTTGAAACGATCGGTGAGCGGCGGCGAGGAGGTTGGAGACAGCGGTCGCCAGTCGTTGGTCGAAGCCACCCGCACGTGATAGTAAATGCCGTGCCGACGAAGGTAACTTCCGTAGTCAAACAAACCTTCGGCGACAAGTCCCTTGGGCGGAGATATAATCCCGACGATCTCAACCTTTCCACCGCCAAAAAACTGGCGCGGCAAAACTCCCGGAGTGCTCACGGCCACACAGCCGGCCACCGGCTGCCACGCGGCTTGATCTTTGCGAAGGGAGCTGACTTCGATCACCGCCATGGTCCGCCACGATTCCTCTTCCCCGCTTTCATAGACGCGCTGAGAGGGTGTTTCGCGAAGCGTTCCTTGCAGGGAAAGATAATCGCTCCGAGCGCCGAGCATAACACGCAAGTCGTGGGGGGAAAGGAGGGCGGTCTGGAGGGTGAGATTCGCCGCACCGGTCAGGAAGAGCAGCAAGCCAAGAAGAACCGAACGAGCGCGCGCCCACAGCAGCGCGGCGAATCCTGCTGCGAACGAAGCCGCCACGAGGGGGACCAGCGGGAGCCGGACCAGGTCGGCGAGAACAATTCCGGCGGCATACAACACGGCCACCATGGCGAGCGGGCGTTTCAACGGGACTCCTGTGGATTCGGATGCCAAGCCCTGATTTTCATTGCGCCGGTTCTGGTCGATGGAGCGCCATGCACGCGCTTGCCGTAACCGGGATCGTTGAACCCAAGCTTACCAACATTTTCGCCAGCGGCCAAGACCCCAGATCACCAGCAAGCCGAGAACCGCTCCGGCCGTATCGAAGAGCACATCGTGAAAGTGGCCTTGGCGGTTGGGCACAAAAAGTTGGTGCAATTCGTCGCTCGCCGAATACAGCGCGGCGATGCCAAGAGCGAACACAGCCTGCGCCCATTGCCAGGGGCGACCGTCGTTTTTCACAGGCTTGCGTCGCGCCCGCCAAAGGAGCGCGGCCAGAACCGCAAACTCGGTCACATGCGCCGCCTTGCGCACGATGAAGACGGCGCGATCGAGCGCGGCCTCCGTGATATCCGGTTTAAGCCAGCGCAGCAACGGAGCGATGATGCGTGAGGAATGTTGGCCCGATTTGGAATCGGCCGAGGCAGAAAAGATCAATGCCATCCAAGCGATGACCGGCAGCCAATATTTGACAAAGGACCTGAGCCGAGGCACGCCCGATGAAAACAAGCTCGTTGGCGATGTGGCAATGAAATTAGATTCTGATCCGGGACGAACAGCGCTGCAAAATCCGCTGGCGCGTTGGCCTGCGTATCGGGTACATCACCACTCATGCAACTCCTGAAATGCCTCTCCTTCGGCCCGATTCTGGTGCTCGCGTGCATCCACTCCAGCCAGGCCAGTTCTGTTTCCTCCCGCTCCGGGCTCGATTCACAAAAACGGCAGGAGATTCCTAAACGCATGCAGCAATTCGTGGACGATGGCGCCATCGCAGGCGCGGTGACACTGGTCGCCCGCCAGGGGCAAGTCGCCAGTCTCGACGCGGTCGGACTGGCCGATATCGGCGCGAGAAGACCGATGCGACCGGACAGTTTGTTCTGGATCGCCTCGATGACCAAACCCATCACTGCGACTGCCGTGTTGATGTTGCGGGACGAAGGCAAACTCTCCGTGGACGATCCGGTGGAGAAATATCTACCCGAGTTCAAGAGCCAGTGGATGATCGAAAGTCGCGCCACCAACAACATGACACTAAAACCTTCGCCTCGTCCGATCACCCTTCGGGATTTGCTCACGCACACCTCTGGGCTGGCGGATGTTCCGGCGCCGCGCGCCGATTGCACGCTGGCCGAACTGGTGATGGCCTATTCTCAGAAGCCGCTGAAATTCGCGCCGGGCAGCAAATGGGAATATTGCAACTCCGGCATCAACACGCTCGGACGCATTGTCGAGGTGGCTGCGGGCCAAACTTTCGAGGGGTTCCTCGAACAACGCATCTTCAAACCACTCGGCATGAAGGACACGACCTTCTGGCCGAGCCCCAGCCAGGCAAAGAGACTGGCCAAATCCTACTCACCATCTCAAAGTGGACGCGGTTTGGAGGAAACAGACATCTGGTTCATCAAAGGCAATCTGAGCGACCACAACCGCACGCCGTTTCCGTCGGGCGGGTTGTTTTCCACGGCGCAAGATATGTTTCGCTTTTACCAGATGGTGCTGAACGGCGGCACAGCCAACGGCAAGCGCCTGATCGCGCGCGACTCTGTGGAGCTGATGACGCGCACGCAGACTGGAGATCTGAAGGCCGGTTTCACGGAAGGAATGAGTTTCGGCCTGGGCTGGGCGGTGGTGAAAGAACCGATGGGCGTGACGGCGGTGCTCTCGCCCGGCACGTTTGGTCATGGCGGCGCCTACGGCACCCAAGGATGGGTCGATCCAAAGAAGGATCTGATTCTGGTGCTCATGATTCAGCGGGCGAAACTGCAGAATGCGGACGCCTCGCCGATCCGCAAAGCGTTTCAAGAGGCTGCCGTCGAGGCAATCATCGAGTAATGGCAATTCTCAACGCCAGAGGACTTCCCCGATCATTCTCAGCACTTCCACATAAGCGTTGCCCCAGGCTTCCCGTCGGAAAAACTGAACGGGCATTTCCGGTTGCCCAACGAATGGCCGCAAGACCCAGCCCATTTGCACGCCCACGAACACATAAAGCAGCAGCCAGATACGGAGCAGGAGACGATGCCGGGGATTTCGCGCGATGAGCGGTTTGTAATGGTGCCGCAACAATCCTTGCGCCGCCAGGCTGGCCACGGCGAACATCGCGCCATTAAACAGGATGGCGGCCGGGTAGTTGGCTGAAGAGGCGTACCAGAGCGCCGTGTAGGGCGCCAGCGACAGCAGAATCACGGTCAGGCCCGCCTGCGTGGCGGCCAGGGCGGCAAGTGCTCTTGGAAAATCTTCGCGCACGCCGAGCAGCGTGTTCAATACGAAGAAGCTGGGCAGGCTGATGAAGAAGGTCACCAGCAGGAGCAACGGCACTTTCGCGCCCGAGTAGAAGACCTGCCAGAGTCGCTGACCGCTGACGCCGCCAAAAGTGCCCATGACCATTCCATACCCCACGCCGCACAACAGGACGATCGAGGCCAGCGCACGCAGTTCCTTTCCTGAGGGAGCCTCCAACGACTCGCCCCGCAGCAATCGGTTCGCGCGCAGGACCAGGCCGGCCATTTGTTGGCTCAACTGAAGAAATTCACCAGATGTTGCCACACGCCCTCGAAGAAACTCGAACGCCGTTCGCGAAACCAGGTGAAGGGCTGGCCGGGATCGCCCAGAAACGGGCGCAGCACCCAACCCATTTGCGAGCCGACCAGCGCGAACACGATGATCCAGCAGCGGAACACGAGTTTTTCGTGCCTGCCCAGGACTCGTCCCTCCAAGGGATCGAGCGCGCTCTCCCTTGGCAATTGAGGAGGCACTGGAGGCGGCACAACGGAGGGCGCGGCAGGAGCCAAGGGGGTTGTCACTTCAGGCTCGCTCTGGGCCACGGTCAGCCGGTGCAGTGTTTGCAACAGGAAAAGAAGACCAAGGAGGCCCGCCACGGCGAACATCACCACGTTGAGCAGCACCATGAACGAATAGCTGGTCGTGCTGACGGAGAAGAAGGCCACGATGGGACCGAACGACGCCAACACCGTCAGATTCACCGCCAACGCCGCCACGAGCAATCGCAAAACCGAAATGACCACGAGGCGCGAGCCGACCAGCGCATTGAAAACGTAGAGCGACGGGAACGTGACCAGCAGCGTGAGAAAGAATAACGCCGGAACTTTGACGGTCGTGGCGATCAACTGTTCATAGGAAGGTCCGCCCTCACGAAAGAGGGCGAAGAAGCCCATGCAAATGCCGTAGATAAGACCGAGAAGCACGACCACCACGAGAAGGCCGGCGGCAGAAAATTCGATTCGCCCTTGTTTGAGCGCCGGCAGCTTTGTGGCTTCGCCGCGCAGGATGCCATCCAGTTCTTTGATCCATTTGAGCATGACGCCAAACCTCCCTTCACGTGAGCTTTCTCGACCGCACCATTCCCCGTCGATTCATCGGTGTCCCTAGACTGTCTTCTATCGACCTGCGCGGACATCAATCCGTTCAAACATGAGAGAGCCCGATCATTTGTGAAATGGAACCAGGCTGATCATTGGTAGGTCCGTGCGGACGAGACGTCCGCGCTCCTATTGCATAGTTGCGGCTTGGGGAGCACGCGGGCTCGCTTTCACGGAGCCAGAACATAGCTGAGAAGATCGGCCATGGACTGTGGCGGGAACGCTTGTTCCAGACCCTCGGGCATGAGCGAGAGCCCCGAGGCAGTCAATTCCTTGATGTCCGTTCGCAGCACGGTTTCGTCCTGGCCCGTGGCGATGCGCAAGGTGAGGCTGGTCACGGTTTCGCCAACGATGATGCCGCTGATTTCACTGCCATCGCGCCGGGTGGCGGTGTAGCTTTGGTAGCGAGCTTCCATCGCCGCGTTCGGATCGATGATGGCGGTGACAAATGCCTCGAGAGGTTTGCCGGCCATCGTACCAAGGTCGGGACCAACGTCTGTGCCTTCGCCTTTAAAGCGGTGGCAACTTGCGCAGTGCTGGCGGAACAACTCCGCGCCCTTCGCCGCGTCGCCCTTGAGTTTTTCAACGTCCTTGTATTGAGCGAGGATCTTGGTCCGCTCAGCGCGCTGCGCGGCGGAAATGATGTTGGTGCGCTCGACAATTGGCTTGAGGGACGCCGGGTGCACAGGCGCAGCGACGAGCTTTTGCAAGTGTGGCTTCAGGTTTTCCGCACGCCCTGCCGATGGCAATGATTCCAACCGCGCCAGCATCGCCTGGGCGTGGCGTGGAGCGGAACTCAACACGGCAGCAGTGATGTTTGCGTCCGATGTGTCGGCTAGCTTCGTCAGCGCCTCCGCTGCTCGGTTGTCGGAACACTCTCCCAAAGTAAAGGCGAGCTGATATCGGACGCGCGGGCTTGGGTCATCAACGAGCCGCACCAAAGCCGCGACGAGGCTCGGCGCCGACGCCAGCAAGGGTTCGCTTAGGCGCACGGCGTGTTCGCGCACGGCAGGATGATCATCCTTTAGCGCCGCCAAAATGATCTCGGGACGCAACGCATCCAGGCCATCGAGCGTGCAAAGGGCTTGCAACCGGCTCTTCGCCCTGCTGCTGCCGGCCACCACATCTTCCAAAGCCTTCACAGCCGACTTGTCCGCACGGTGGACGAGCAGGCGTTGCGCGGTGTCGCGTTGCCAGCCGTTCGGGCTATCCAGTGCGGCCACAAGCCCGCGTGCATCGAGTTGATCCAACCGGGGAATCTTGCGAAGCGTGGCCCCTTCGGGATAGACGCGATAGATGCGGCCTTTGTCGTCGCCCGCGCGCAGATCGAGCCGTTGTTGAATCCCTTTGGTGATCCACTCCGGGTGTTCCAACACCAGCCGGTACATGTCAGCGATATAAAGCGCGCCGTCGGGGCCGGCCTTGAGCATGATGGGCCGGAACCAGTTGTCGCTGGAGGCCAGGAACTCGCTCTGCTGTTCGTCAGGCGCGCGACGGCTTTTGAAGGTGACGCCATCCGGCTCCAGCACTTCGCGGTGGACCAGGTTGTGGACCGGATCGCTGATGAAAACACTGGTCGCGAACTCCGGGCCGAAAAGTTCGTCGCGATAAGGCATGGCGCTGTTGCCTGAAGTGACGTGGTTGAACTGATGCGGATCGTTGAAACGCTGCGGCGTGCGGCTGAGGGGATAGAGTCGCGTGGCGCTCGGATAGTTGGCCAGGATTTCTTTGGTCGTCTTGACGGCAAGTTGCGGATTGCGCGCGAGGTAATGTTCGGGAAGGAAATAGTGCCAAAGCCACGTGGGGTTGTTGTTGCCAAACCAGTTTCCCCAATCATCCCGATGCCGGCCATATTGAGTTTGGCCGGCTACGGCCTCGAACGCGAAATCATCCGGCCGAAAGCGAAAATCGCGATTCCGAATGTTGACCATGGGAGGAGCCATCCGGGCGTTTGGGGGAACGTATCTGTGCACAGTGCCGCCACTATCGCCATTGGCGCCGTAGAGCCAATTATCGAGGCCGTAGTCAAAACCATTGACGCGGTGCTGCGGATTGCCTTCAGCGAAACCGGTAAAGAGCGGTTCACGTTTGTCCGCCCTGCCATCGCCATCGGCATCTTCGGCGTAAAAAATCTCCGGCGCCGCGCTGACGATGATTCCGTGGCGCCAGGGAATGAGACCGGTCGGAAAATTCAAACCGTCAAGAAACACCGTCGATTTGTCGTAGCGTCCATCGCCATCGGTGTCCTCCAGGAAACGAACTTTGCCACCGGGTTTGCCCTGGCCGTCAAGGCCCGATGGGTAATCACCCATCTCGACGACCCAGAGCTTGCCATCCGCGCTCCAATCGAAGGCAATCGGATCCACGACGAGTGGCTCGCTGGCAACCAACTCCACCTTGAAGCCACGGCGCACTTTAATGCACGCCAGCGATTCGGCAGGTGATTTTGACAAGGGCTGGTCCGCGGCGAGCAATTGTTTGAACGAGCGGCGGTCCACCCGGTCGGGCAAGTGCGCGGTGTCCTCGTTCTGCACCCACAGGTGGCCGGAGTGGAACCAGGCGCCGTTGTTGCGATTCGTGCCGTCGCGTGCAATCATCGGGATTTCGTTTGGGTCTCCGCGCTTGCCGGCGACGACCTCGTCCGTCCAGCCGACTTTCCAGCTCAAGCGCTGGTTGGCCGTGGCAACAAATTGGTGAAGAGAGAAAATCTTTTCGTTGGAGAAGAGCACGTCGTCGTAGCCATCCTCGTTGACATCCACGAAGCGCAGGCCGGCCTCGCGGCCTTCGTTGTCCACAATGACCGTGTTTAACGGCAGACCATAGGGAAGCTTTTTCCAGGTCTGCTCATTGGACAACCATCCGAAGACGGCGTTGTGGCGTTCGTTGCTCACGATCAGTTCGCAACTGCCATCATGATCCACATCGCGCAGACGCACACCCCGATCCTGAGCGCCCTCCAACGTGAACACGCCCTGACCATTGAGGCTGAGCCATCCTTCCAGAAGACGCTTGTTTTCGGTCCAGCGGTCTGAGGTGAACTCCCACGCTCCAACGTTTGGCCGGACCGACGGGCCGCCTTCACTTGCTGCGCGGAGCGCGATCACCCGGTTGGGTTGCAGAAGACCAAACTTCACGCCCGCGACCGTGGCAGGAAAGTCTGTTTCGCTCCAGGCGCGATGGCGCGCATTCCAAAGCCGGGTTTTGCGAACGCGCTCATTGCCGATGACCACATCGAGGCAGCCGTCGTTGTTCAAATCGAGGAGACGCACGCCGTTGTCTCTTCCGTCACGGGAGGCGCGCAGCGGATTTCCGGCCAGCAGATGCGCATCCAGCCGCTCCTGCGCTTCACGGAAGGTGAGGAATTTCACTTTCTGCCCGTGCTTCCGAACGGCGTAATCGATGAACTCCACCATCTGCTCGCTGCGAATCCATCCGTGCGGATGAAAAATGAAGTTGAAAACACCTTGCTTGAGCACCGCGATATCCAGCGCCGCCTTCCAATCGGCCACGGTGACCGGATTCGTCGGGCCGTGAAGATTGAGCGCCTCCCAATCGCTGGGCGCCATGGCCGGGAATTCCCAGCAGAGGCGGCCAATCACATACGGATAAGGATAATCTTCGATGGTGGTGGCGAATGATTTCATGCTCACGCGCGTGATCGCATTCGTGTCCGTGGGGAGATACTTGCGGAATTTCTCCCGGCCATCGGCATCGACGACCAGTTCGCGCGCCAGGGATTTGTCCTTCGGCGTCGAGATGTTCATCACGGAGGAATCCATGGTCAAAAACTGGCCGGCGGCATTGGTACGATTGAAGATCTCGGCGTAAAAGCGCGGACTGGGACTGTTCATCGAATCGCAGCACGGCATACGAAAGGCGACCGGCTTGTTGGCCGGCACGTGGTTCAGCAAATCGACGCAACCGTGGTAGGTGTTGGCCGCGGCCGCGAAGTCGCCCCTGGCAAGGCAAGGACATGGATGCGCCAAGGTGTGGATTTCCAGTGAAAGCCCTTCCTTGAGCCAGGACTGCAACTGCGGATGCCGGGGGTCGAGAGCGTTGCAGAAAATACTGACCGGGGCGCGCCCATCGATTTGCTTCAGCCGTTCCAGGATGGGGCGAAGAAACGCTTCGTACTTCTGCGGCTCGCGCATATCGTCGATGGCGAGAATGACGGCGGCTTCCACGCCGGGTTCACCGACCCATTGCGGGGTGGTCAATTTGGGGAACTCCCCGTGCACGTAAAATGGATCGTTCTCGTCGAGGTAAGTGAGCCTATTCCCCACGCTTGCCGAGCGCGCCGCTGGTTGAGCATGCCCGCTCCAATGCGAAAGGAAAGAAGCGACAAGGATCGCCAGCAGCCAGCTCCGCGATGGGTTCATGGTCCACGAAAAATATGGACTCAAAGCCGAGTGGGCGAGGCAAATCTCAGCATGCCTCTTCGTCCTTCAATCTGGAAAACTCGAGAGACGATAGAACGCGTTGGCCGGAGCGCCACGGAGTGAATGCGACCAGGAAGTGCTGGTGGGACGGCCTTGTATGCTCGGGCTGATGGTCGTCCACGCAAGGGCCGTCAGGTTCGTCGCGCGCTCCACGCGATAGATATTCTGAGGGAGCGAATTCCACGTAAGCGTCAACATGTCGTCGGAGATGACGATCGACGTAATGCGCAAAGGGTCTACTCCTTTTATGATGCTGAAATAATCGTCGATGACGCCCGTTTCGCGCAGGAATTTTGCCTCCAGCCTGTCGCCATCGATGTCCAGCACCAGCGAGCCCAGCTCATTCCGGGCAACGCACATCACCGGATGGTTGAGGGGCCCTCCGCCGATCTGTCCCGAACTGCCGGCAACGGCATAAATGGTGCCCAGATTAGGCGCCGGCCCGATGAACTCCTTAAAGTATGGACCGTCCGGATCGGTGTTGACGATGTTTGAGGGGACGAGCGAGCTGGAGTGGCCGTAATGTCCGTTCAGCAAGCAAGAACGTTCGTAAGAATGACTGTGACCGCACAAGACAAGGTCTGCCCCGTACGCCTCCAGGATCGGCACCACGTTTTCCCGCATCTCCACGAGTTCAGGTTCGAAGTCCGAATCGTGAGAACCTTTTGTATAAGGCGGGTGATGCCAGTAAGCGATCAGCCAGTCGTTTGTGTTGGCCGCCAGATCAGCCCGCAGCCACGCGCACATCGGCCCATTGCTGGAACGATCGGAACTCATGGCGTCAAGCACGGCGAAATGAATGTTGCCATAGTTGTAGGAATAATATTTTTCGGTGCCGGAAGGAACTCCACCCGCCTCCCCATTTGTCGGCAGCGTAAAAATATCCAGGTAAGGAAATCGTCCGTCCGCGCCGGTGGAATAGGTGTCGTGATTTCCAATCGTCGGCCAAAGAACCGTCTGCCGGAGCATTTGTGGATACATTTCGAAGACGGCGCTTTGATATTCCTGATCGGCGCCGATGCCGTAGGCGTTATCACCGAGCATGAGCCACAAATCGGTGTAGCGACTGCCTGCGTAATTGGTGTAGGCATCGCGCACCGCTTGCGCGTTGGCATTGGCCGTGCCCGAATCGCCAATGACCCAGATGCGCGTCGGCTTGGCGCCCGGCGGCGGCGTCATAAAGAAATAATCCGGGCCGCTGGCCAACGTCGTGAATGCAGACCCGATGGCGTAAAAGTATTTGGTATCGGGCAGCAAACCGGCAAGTTGCACTGCGTGTTCGGTGTTTTGGGTGGCGTAAACGATAATGCGGTTGAGGTTGTTCAGATTGGTTCCATAACGGATACGGCTATCAGCGGGGATGCTGGTCCGCCACCTTACGACCACACTGTGAGGTGTGCCCGATTGCAGGTAAGGTCCGCGCATGAGTTCCGCATTTGAACCGCCCACTCCAAAACCCATGGCATCGGCGGCATGCAGTTTGAGGATTGCAAGCTGCACTGAGAAACAGAGCCAACCAAACACCTGAAGCGGAAGGACTCTGCTGGCAAACCGGGTGTTCATGCGAGATCGACCGGATCGATGTCCACCGTCCAACCGATATCATCCGGAAGGGTCAGGGAGCCGGTCAATTCGGCGAGATGCTGGCTGAGCTTAGACATCTGCCGCGTGCGAAGCATAATTTGATAGCGATAGTTGGACTGCGCTCGGGCCAGCGGCGCCGGGGCGGGGCCGGCCACAATCAGATCTTTGAGCGAGGCCAGGGCCTTTTCCAACTCGCGCCGCACATAGTCCGCCGAGAATCTCACCTTCTCCTCATTGTGGCCCTTGAGCGTCAACAACGCCACGCGGCTTGCGGGCGGATACTTCAACTGCTGGCGAAACTCGATTTCCTGTTCGTAGAAGCCCGCAAAATCGTGGCGGCGCGCATACTGGATGGCGGGATGGAACGGCGTGAAGGCCTGCACAATCACTTCGCCTTCCACATCGCCGCGACCGGCGCGGCCAGCGACCTGCGTGAGAAGTTGGAACGTCCGTTCGCCGGCGCGGAAGTCCGGCACGTGCAAACTTAAATCAGCATAGATAATCCCTACCAGGGTCACGTTCGGAAAGTGCAGTCCTTTGGCAATCATCTGGGTGCCGACGAGGATATCGATTTTGCCCAGCCGGAAATCACCCAGGATGCGCCGGTAATCCTCCTTCTTTTTCAGGGCATCGGAATCCATGCGCCGGATGCAGGCATGAGGAAACAATCGGGCCAGCGTCTCCTCGACCTTTTGCGTGCCGAGGCCGGAGTAACGGATGCCTGGATCGGCGCACTGTGGTTCCGGACAGCTCTTGGGCACGTCCGCTTCATGCCCGCAGACGTGACACAGCAGCCGGAGCGTCTGGCGGTGATACGTCAGCGAGACACTGCAATTGGGACAGTTGGCGACATACCCGCAGCGGGAACATTGCAGGGAAGTGGAATAGCCTCGCCGGTTCAGAAACAGAATGACCTGCTCGCGTTTCTCCAGCCGCCGCAGGATGGCTTCCTTGAGTTGTTGAGAAAAGATCTGGAGACCGGGTTGCTTGCGATTCTCCTTGCGCATGTCCACCACGCGCACCAGAGGCATCTTCTTGTCGTCGGCGCGCGCAGGCATTTCGAGCAGGCTGTATTTGCCGCGCTGCACGTTGTAAAAACTCTCCATCGAAGGAGTGGCTGAGCCGAGGACCACAACCGCGTTCTCCATCCGCCCCCGCACGATGGCTACGTCGCGAGCGTGGTAACGCGGCGCTTCCTCCTGCTTGTAGGAATACTCGTGCTCTTCATCCACGACGATCAAACCCAGCGGATCCACAGGCGCAAAAATGGCCGAGCGCGCCCCGATGACAATTCGCGCTCGTCCCTGCCGAATCTTGTGCCATTCGTCATGTCGCTCGCCGGCGGACAGATGGCTGTGCAACACCGCGACCAGCGTTTGCAAAGGCCCCGCGCTGAAACGGGCCTTGAAACGTTCCACCGTTTGCGGTGTAAGAGAAATCTCCGGCACGAGCACGATGGCCCCTTGGCCTTGTGTGAGCGCATGAGCGATGGCTTGCAGGTAAACTTCCGTCTTGCCGCTGCCGGTCACGCCGTGGAGAAGAAAAACGGCAGCGGGGCGGAGAGGCAGAGGAGCAGAGGAGCCAGACACCCCGAGCGTACTGCCTCCCCCTTTCTCCCTTTCGCCCGTTCTCCTTTTCTCGATCGCCGGATCCATCGCACGAATGATTCTGTCGAGCGCGCTGGCTTGCTCAGGACTCAAGGGCAGCGGCTGCGTGGGCAGGATGTATTCGTGGCCATAAGGATCGCGCTCGGAGATGTGTGCGCTGATGGTTACGAGCCCGTTGTCTTCCAGGCGCCGGATGGTTTCGGCGGTGCTCTCCGTAAGCGCGAGCAGCTCCTGAAGCGGCATTTCGCGCCACTCTTCAATGATATTCCACACTTCGGCCTGGCGCTTGGTCAGCTTGGGCAGCGCGCCTCCAACCGGCAACGCTCTCACCACCAGGCGCTCGCGCCAGCCTTCCTTTTCCTTGCGCACGGCTTCGGGTAAGACGCTCTTCAAAGCAATTTCCACCGGACAGCAATAATAGTCCGCAATCCAGCGAGCCAGTTGCAGGACTTTGGGGGTGACGAGACTTTGGCGCCCGACCGCTTTGAGGATGTGGCGCAGGTTCGTGTGGGTTGATTCTTCAACGAGCGACGTGACGACGCCCATGACCTGGCGTGGACCGAAGGGAACCTTCACCCGGCTGCCGACTTCAATCTGCGCGGCCAGTTCCGGGGGGATGAGGTAATCGAACTCCTTGCGGAGCGCAATTTCCAAAGTCACGCGAGCGATCATGCCGGCGTCAGCCTAAACATAAGCCACCTGATTTGCACGCGCGCTCAAAAGGATCCTGGTCCTTCCCTCCAGCCTCCCGGGGAGCGACACTGGGAATTACTTTTTCCGGCTGCGCAGGCCCTGGCTTGAGAACGGCGATGAATCCCTCGCACGCGTTGGCACTTGTCGCAGCGCTCGATGTTGGAAACAGGCTGCAACATAGTTGCGCCTCTGATGCCGAGTGTTTCCAAAACTGAAAAGTTGGCGCTGCCGATCGAAAATCTGCGCATCCTCCAAAGCAAACTTATTCACAGCCGAATTCTTCTGGGGATTTGATGGCGAATAACTCGAGGCGGCATTGCGCCTTTGGCCTGATTCCATTGGACCTTTCCATTTGCCCACACGTTATGCACTGGCGAATTCGGTTAATAAGCTGTGCATAAGAATTGATTGTTGGATTGCTGAATTCTGCTAGCCTGCTCGCAGTTCATTGAAAGAACTGAGGCGAACAGAATCAAACGCAAGGATGAAGCTGTTCACTCGGAGATAATCCCAGGTGACTGGGGAAAGGTTGAGTCAGGCTGGTTGGCTCAGCCCCTCTTGAAGGTTCGATCGCAAGGTCGGGCTGGCGGAGGCAGAATTCACCAGTTCCTCTGGCGGCGTTCGCGCGCTGTCAGTTTGTCGCGAAACAGGAACTGAGCGGCCAGGAACGATGAGAAGCTGTTCCAAGCCGAATCAAGTAACTCAAACTGGTTTCGGGTTTGAGTGAATCGCAGTTACCCAGAGGGTAAAGGTTGCTACTGTGCGCCAGCACGGTGCGAGTGATTCTGGCGGTTCCGCCATGCGGGATCAGCCTAACGAAAACCATCGAAAGGTGGACAAAGAGAGCCTTGGCATCGGGAAGGACACGTGGTTGTGGCAGGATCCGTGAAAACCTTCCGAAACGCCGGCGATGTTAAAAACGACACCGCTGGCCTGTGAGCAAAACGCAACCTGAGAGGTAAGAGGTCAGACCCGTGGCACTGGGCCAACGCACTGCTAAAAGTGGTGGCCGACCCAGCGCTAACAGGTTAAGACGCGGAGTCGCAGTCGCAGACGTGTCTTAACCTGGTTTGCAAGCCGGTGGCGCAACCATCAGCTCAAGCGAGCCTAGAGGCCTCACTCAATAATCCAGCGCTGCGAGGTGCTGGACGGCCCTGCTACGAGGCCGAATACTCCGCTTGCCGTGGAGAATAGCGTCGGGAAGCCGGCAGCCGTGCCGAGGCGTGGCGCCAAATGTCGGCACGGGAAAGAGAGCGTGGCGAACTCCCATCCCCCATTTGCCTCTGCTTGAGCAGCAATGCTTGGGCAGAGGCTTTTGGTTTTCGGGCACGGATAGCTTCTTCAAATAAAAACTTGCCCTTCCAAGATCGAATAAGCCAATATCCGCGCACCTAAACGCATTTTTTAAACGAGCAAACCCCAGATAAAGGATTCTCCTATGACCGGTCGCATCTACAACGACATTGTCGAAACCGTCGGACGCACACCCCTCGTTCGGCTCAATAGAGTCACTGCCGGCGTGCCGGCCACAATTTTGTTGAAGTGCGAGTTTTTCAACCCGCTCGGCAGCGTCAAGGACCGCATCGGCATGTCCATGATTGAGGACGCCGAAAAGGGCGGCATTCTGAAGAAGGACACGGTCATTATCGAACCGACCAGCGGTAATACCGGGATCGCGCTGGCCTTCGTGGCGGCCGCGAAGGGTTACAAACTGATCCTCACCATGCCCGAAACGATGTCGCTGGAACGGCGCACATTGCTTGCGCTGCTGGGAGCAAAACTGGTCCTCACCCCTGGAACTGAAGGGATGAAAGGCGCCATCGCCAAGGCCGAACAAATAGCCAAAGAAACGCCCAATTCCTGGATCCCGCAGCAGTTCGATAATCCCTCCAACCCGGAAATCCATCGCAAAACAACGGCGGAGGAAATCTGGAACGACACTGGCGGCCAGGTCGATATCCTGGTGGCGGCAGTGGGAACAGGCGGCACCATCACCGGTTGTTATGAGGTAATCAAGCCGAGGAAACCCTCGTTTCAGGCCATTGCGGTTGAACCGAAGGACTCGCCGGTTATCAGCCAGACCCTCGCCGGTCAGCCGCTTAAGCCCGGCCCTCATAAAATTCAAGGCACCGGCGCTGGCTTTGTCCCCAAAAACCTTCACTTGAAGGACGCGAAGGGAGATTCTCAGATCGTTGAGTGCATCCAGGTCACAAACGACGATGCCTTTGTCATGGCCCGCCGGCTGGCCAAAGAGGAGGGCATTCTGGGCGGGATTTCAACCGGCGCCAACGTCTGGGCAGCCATCGAGGTGGCGAAAAGACCGGAAAACAAGGGTAAAATGATCGTAACCGTGGCCTGCTCGACCGGTGAACGCTACCTAAGCACGCCACTGGCGGCGGAGGCGAAGGCCGAAGTCGGCGGTTAGAGAACCAGCCGTTGGTCCACGCGGCGTCGGGGTTTGGTTGTCCTGCAGGGCTGGACATTCGTCTGGCAGAAACATCTGCTTGTCCTGAAAATTCTGGAAAATAAATAGTTGCGCCCGCCTGACTTTGTGTGTTTATTACCTCGCGTTGAAGGTCTGACCGAAGCGCAAGTGATAAGTTCGGCGCAACGGTCCTCCAAAAAAGTTCAAAGTTCATTACGGTTAATTAGGGTGTTCTCTGGAAGAAAGAAACCTTCGGCACACTAGAAAGCTAAATAGTTCTATGAGCACTGCTCCCAACGGCACACCGGAACACGGTGGTGGTTACCTCGAAATCTCCGAAAAAGGCTTCGGCTTTCTCCGGTCCGCGGACAACCACTTTCATCCCAAACCGACCGACATCTTTGTCACCCCTGACACCATCAAGAAGAACTTCCTGCGGGAGGGGTGTCTGGTGGCTGGCCCACTGCAGCCGCCTCATCGGGGCAACAGTTCCCAGTTGAAGGCTGTGGACAGCGTCAATGACATGCCGTTTTCCGAATACACCAAGGCGGTGCGGTTTGAGAATCTGACGACCATTGATCCCGTCGAAAAATTCAGACTGGAAACCTCCCCGGACCTCATTGAAACGCGCATCATCGATTTGGTGACACCCGTTGGCAAGGGCACACGGGGCTTGATTGTCGCGCCGCCGCGCACGGGCAAGACGACCATCCTCAAACAGATCGCCAATGCCATCACGGCCAATCATCCCGAAGTCCATGTTATGGTCCTGCTTATCGATGAGCGCCCGGAGGAAGTGACCGACTTCCAGCGTTCCGTTAAAGCCGAGGTCGTGGCCTCATCCAACGACCAGGATTTGGAGACACATGTGCGGCTCTCCCGCTTCATGATCGAACGCTGCCGGCGCGTGGTCGAAGCAGGTAAAGACGTGTTCGTCCTGTTGGACTCGATCACGCGTGTGGCGCGCGCTTATAACAGCGTGCACGGCGGCAGCGGCCGAACGATGACCGGCGGCGTGGACGCGCGCGCGTTGGAAATTCCCCGAAAGATGTTTGCCGCCGCCAGGAAGATCGAGGAAGGCGGTTCGCTCACGATTCTCGCGACCGCCCTGGTGGATACCGGATCGCGCATGGATGAACTGATCTTCCAGGAGTTCAAAGGCACGGGCAACATGGAGTTGGTGCTGGAACGAAAGTTGTCCGATCGCCGTCTGTTCCCGGCCATCGACATTCCCAAGAGCGGCACGCGCAAAGAGGAAAAGCTTTTCCCCAAAAACCAGATTGAAGCCGTCCGCAAGTTGCGGCGCATGATGGTGGATCTGAATCCGGTTGAAGCCATGGAAACCTTGATCGCGGCGCTGAAAAAGCACAAGAGCAACGACGAGTTGCTGGCGAAGCTGCTCTGAGCTCGTTGAATCGTTACATTGTTGAAGCGTTAAAGCGGCGGCCTATGTACGCTGCTTTAACGCTTCAACGTTTTTAACGATTTAACGCTTCACCAGTTTCAGGATATGCTTCGGTCGTTATGAAGCAAACGACCTCCCAGGCGCGCCAGCCGCTTTCGCGCCCACCGCTGGAGCGGATGCTGCGCATTCACCGGGCCATCCAGTCCGGTAAATATCCCAACGCCTCGACACTGGCCAATGAGCTGGAAGTCAGCACCAAGTCGATCCATCGCGATTTGGAGTTCATGCGTGATCGCCTGGAGTTGCCACTGGAGTATGACGGGCGAAAATACGGTTATTATTACACCCAGGAGGTCAGTTCGTTTCCGACATTGCAAATAACCGAAGGCGAGTTGTTCGCGTTGCTGGTGGCGGAAAAGGCCTTGCAGCAATACCGCGGCACGAACTTCGAAAAACCCCTCATCAGTGCCTTCAGGAAGATGGCTGATTCGTTGCCCGACACCATTTCGCTGAATCTGGCCGATTGGGAACAGACGATTTCCTTTCGCACCAGCGCCGAGCCCATTCTGAACCTGGAGGTTTTTGACGCGCTGGCTAAAGCCACCACCAATCGGCAGCAGGTCAGCTTGGACTACCGCAAACCGGGACAACAAAAGACCGAGCTGCGCCTTGTCGATCCCTATCACCTTGCCAACATCAACGGCGAATGGTTCTTGTTTGCTTACGATCATCTCCGCAAGGATATCCGGACCTTTGTTCCGGCCCGCATCAAAGCCGTGGAACCCACGGGCAAAACATTTGTCCGCCCGCAAAAATTCTCACTGGAGAAGACCTTGCGCGACAGCTTTGGAGTCCATTCCGGCCAGGGGGTTTTCGACGTTGTCATCCGCTTCAATGAATTTGCAGCGCAGTACATCCGGGAGAAGCGCTGGCATCCCTCCCAGCAATTGCGCGAGTTGAAGGAAGGTGGCGTGGAATTGGGCCTCAAATTGTCCAGCCTCGGTGAAATCGAACGCTGGATTCTGGGCTGGGGAGGCAACGCCGTCGTGGTGGGCCCGGCGGAGTTGGTTGTCTCCGTGAAGCGCGCCGCCGAAGGCATTTTGCGGAATTTGAGCTGAAAGGCTGTCAACGCTCAAAGTTCAAAGCATTTCAAGCAAAAGACTTGAATGCCGGCTCGCGCTCGCTTCGCCTGCGGCGAGGGACTTTGGAAGCTCTGAATTTGGGATTTATTTTGCGTTTTGACCCTTTGAGCTTTGACCTTCTGAAAGGCGCAGCTCATTGAACATCTCCACCTTCAAACTGTCTCCCCCTTGCGCCCGCGATTTTCGGGCACAAACGCGTTGACACGATCAACGGGCTCAGCCTAACTAAACATCAATCGCAAGCACACCATGCAAGAACCTATGAATATAGCAGCCAGCTCCTCCAAGAACGTTTTGACCTCCGATGTCGAGATCAAAGGGAACCTCAAATTTGCCGGTGAACTGACTTTTGAAGGCAAGCTCGAAGGGGAAATCAGTTCCGACGGGACTCTGCAATTGGGCGACAGCGCCGCCGTGAACGGAAATATTAACGCCGGCACGGTGGTGGTCCGTGGCAAAGTCAACGGCAACATCAATGCCAAGGACAAAATCGAGATCAAATCGAAGGCCGAATTGTTCGGTGACATTCGCTCCTCCAAGCTGGTCATCGAGGAGGGTGTCACCTTTGTCGGCAAGACGGAGGTCAATCCGAATAAAGTCGCGCCATCAACGCCTCCACCTCCCCGCCCGCCGGATATCTCCAAGAGCGGGGACGCGGTCAAGCTGGGCGCGCGCTAAGCTGCCGCCAACGCCGGGCAGCGTCCGTTCAAAGGGCAGCGATGAAAGTGGAGAAGAGGTCCGTCACCTGCCCCAAGTGCGGGCACACGCAGCCTGAGCCGGCCACGGCTTACTCCACCGTTTGCCGGAAGTGTCACCAACACTTCCGGCTTCAGGACCTCCAGCAGCCTGTGTCCAGGGCGCTGGAGCCAAATCGAGGTCAAAGGCGGGTCACGTGTTTCAACTGTAGCGCCGAACTGGATGTGCCGCTCTCCGCACAATCCACCATGTGCAAGCGGTGCAGCAGCCACGTGGACCTGCGCGATTACCAGATCGCCAATGCCGTCTCCAAGAATTTCAAGACCAAGGGCAGATTTGTCATCGAAGAGAGCGGTTTTCTTTTCAACACCGATTCCATCGGCGGAGAAGTCATTCTCAAGGGCCGATTGCTGGGGAAGCTTACCGCCGAGCGCTCGCTTGAAATCCACAACACCGCCGAAATCAAAGGCACTTTCAAGGCGGCGAAGCTCATCATTCCCGTCGGCAACCGTTTTCGTTGGCCGGACACCTTGCCGCTTGTGTCGGCGGAAATCAGCGGCGAGCTCGTAGCCAATCTTCATGCCCGCGAGACGGTTGTCTTCCGATCCACCGCCCGCTTTTTTGGCAATGTCGAGGCAGGAGGTCTTGTGGTCGAAGAAGGGGCCGTGCTGGTCGGCGCCATGAAAATCGGCCCAGCAGCGCCGGCCCTTCCAATTTCTCCCGGTGGCGTCAGACCGAAATTGGAACTCCAAACCACTCGGCGATGATCGTCCACGATTTGTTGGTCACACCGTACAAGAGCGAGCGGACGAATGGGATTTGCAGGACGACGATCAAGACGATGAAACCATAACGGGCCAGACTCAGATAAGTCTCGTAACTCATCCCACTCAACGCCCTGACCACTTGCGATCCATCCAAAGGCGGGATTGGCAGAAGATTAAAAAAGCAGAGCAGCAGGCTCAGATGCGCCATGCTCGCACACAATTCCACCGTATAGGCGGAATGAGCGTTGAGACCGAACCTTGCTACTCCCATCAAAACCAGAGCCAGCGCAAGATTCATCCACGGTCCGGCCAGAGAAACGAGGATGTCGTCGAGCCTGGGATTCCTCAAATTCTGAATTTGCACGGGCACCGGTTTGGCCCATCCCACCAGGAAGCGCCCGAATTGAGAACCGGATATGGAAAGAAAGATCATCAGCAGCGGCAATATGACCGTGCCGATCAGGTCGATGTGCACGAGCGGATTGAGGGAAATGCGCCCCTGGCGTTTCGCGGTGTCGTCCCCGCACTTCCAGGCCATCCAGGCATGTCCAACCTCGTGGAAGGTCAACAGCACCAGCAGGCCGACGTATAAGGTCAATCCTTCGATCCATTTGTTTGTGTCCATCCCGGACAGACTAACAAAGCGCCGTGACTGCTGAATAGTGATTAATAGCCGTGAGTGAAAAGCGAGCGGGCGTCTGTAACGGCGCGGCCTGACAATTACGGATTAGGGCTTGCCTCGTCGTCGCCCGCGGTCAGAGTGAAGAAAAAGGTGGTGCCTGTATCGAGCTCGCTTTTGACCCATACTTCGCCGCCGTGGCCTTGCACAATATGCTTCACAATGGCAAGGCCCAGCCCCGTGCCGCCGGTTTCGCGAGCGCGTGCGCGGTCCACGCGGTAGAACCGTTCGAACACACGCTCCTTGGCTTCGGGCGGGATGCCGGGGCCATCATCTTGCACCCAAACTTCGACCTTGCCTTCCGACGCGGCCTTCCCGCCGATGCACACCTGACCGTCGTTGCGACCGTATTTGATCGCATTCTCGACCAGATTGAAAAGAACCTGTTGCAGGCGGTCGGCATCGGCGCGGGCGGTGAGGCCAGTGGGCAACCGGTTCTCGATGTGGATCTTCTTTTCCCGGGCGCGCGCCTGCAAATCGTCGATGACATGCTGGACTTCCGCCCGCAGATCCACCGGGTGCAGGTTCATGACGATCTGGCCGCTCTCCAATCGGGATATGGTCAGCAAATCTTCGATCAGATAAGTGAGCCGGTCCGTGTGTTTCTCAATCGTCTTCAAAAAGCGCGTGGCTAATTCCGGATCATCCTTCGCTCCTTCGAGCAGAGTCTCGACAAAGCCTTTGATGAGCGAGAGGGGCGTGCGCAATTCATGACTCACGTTGGCGACAAATTCCTGGCGGGTATTCTCCAACTCCTTGAGCCGCGTCAAATCATGGAAGACGAGGATAGCCCCGTGTTGTTTGCCGTCGCGATCGAGTACGGCCGCGGCATTGACCTCCAGTCGTCGCTCGTCCGTGCCGGGCATTTCCAGTTCGTAACCGCGCACTGTTTGCTCCTGCTTCAAGCGCTTGACCACTTCCGCCAGTTCCGGAAGACGAAATGCTTCGAGGAATGTCTGCCCGCGGACATCCTTGGACAGGCCGAAAAGCCTTTCCAGAGATTGGTTGACCAGTTGAATGCGTCCCGCCTGGTCGAGCACCAGAACGCCTTCGGCCATGCTGTTGAACAAGGCCTGAAGCTGGGCCTGCTTTTGCGTGGACACCTGATCGTGCTGCTGCTGCAAACTCGTGAGCAATCGGCGAAGTTCGCGGGCTTGATCCTCCCCTCGTCGATGGCGTTGTCTCCACCAGAGGTGGAGCGCCACCAGAGCAAGACCCAGAATGGCTACGAGATACCACATCCGGGGAAGGGTGTTGTGTGCCGCGTGCTGCGTGGCGGGGGGCCAACCGCACCGAGTCTCGCGGACGAATGTATGTTCCTCTTAGTCTTAATCGTAATCTCACTTCTTTCATTTTCAGAAGGAGGAAGATTAGGATTATGATTGAGATTAAGAAACATGCGGCAAGAGTGGCCCATACTCGCTCCACTGGCCATCCAAACTCGAAACTTGAAAACCCGAAACTCGAAACGTACCGCTTGTCATTCCTCCACAAACCGATACCCCACTCCGCGCACCGTATCGAGATATTTCGCCGCCGGCCCAAGCTTTTCCCGCAGTCGGCGCATGTGTGTGTCCACGGTGCGCGTGTCGATGAGATTGTCATATTCCCAAACATCCTGAAGCAGTTGTTCGCGCGACTGCACCCGGCCCCGCCGTTGCGCCAGGACGGTCAGCAATTTGAATTCGGTCGCCGTCAAATCGATGGTTTTACCTTTCACAGTCGCCTGGTGTCGGGGAATATCGACGCACAGTTCCTTCCATTGGATCCGATCCAGCTTCTCTTCCGCAGGCTGGCCACTGCGCAGCAGACGCTTGACGCGCAGGACCAGTTCGCGCGGACTGAAAGGTTTGACCACATAATCGTCCGCGCCAAGTTCCAGACCCAGGACGCGGTCCAACTCCGCGGCCTTGGCGGTGAGCATGATGATGGGAATGGCTGAAGTCTTGGGATCGCGACGCAGGATTTTACAGACCTCCAAACCATCCACTTCGGGCAACATCAGGTCGAGGATGATCAAACTGGGCAGGATGGATTGGGTCTTTTTCAGCGCCTCTTCGCCATCGGTTGCGGTTACCACCTCATACCCCGCCGCTTTCAAGTTAAAGGCAATGAGCTCGATCGCATCTGGCTCATCATCAACCACCAGGATTTTGTATTTCATAAGTAGAACTCAAATCATTGCTACACGCTCAGCGGTTTGAAGGCGCGGGCGCATCCGGTTTTGGCGCATGGCGGATATCCTGGCCTTCATACAAATAGACCACCAGTTCGGCAATATTGGTGGCGTGATCGGCGATGCGCTCGAGGCTCTTGGAAATCACCATCAGGTTCAGGCAGCGCGTAATCGTAGTGGGCTGCTCCACCATGTAACGCGCCAGCTCCCGATGGAGCTGCTTATTGAGCGCATCCACCTCCTCGTCGCGCGGAATGACCGATCGGGCTCTGGCCGGATCCCGATTCACAAATGCATCCAGCGAATCCTTCAACATTTGCAAAGCCAGCGTCGCCATGTGCGGAATCTCCACACGCTGCTTGAGCGGCGCCTCGTGACTCAACTCCAGGCAACGGCGCGATATGGTGGTCGCCTCGTCGCCGACCCGCTCCAGATCGAGCGCAATTTTCATGGCCATGGTAATCAATCGCAACTCGAAGGGACCCCGCTTTCGAGCGAGCAATTGAAGGGCGCCCTCGTCGATCTCCATCTCCAGGCGATCGATCACGCTGTCTTCCTCTTTGGTGCGGCGCGCCAAATCATCGTCGCGCCGCAGGAGGGCTTTGATCGCCCGGTTCACGGCCGCTTCGGCATGGCTGGCCATGGTGAGCAATTTCTCCTTCAACGTGGCCAGTTCGTTATCGAGTTCGGCGGACACAGAGTCAGTATTTACGGAAAACGAATACTCCAAGTTCGGCCAGAAATAAAATTCCAAATTGAATGACGGCTGGCTGCTGCCGCTCTCATAACCAAAGGAATCATGGAAGGAAACGCTCCTTTCCGACAAGCCCATTGGAGTCAGGCATTGGCTGCGTTGACTGCTCATAACCCGCGCTACATTCCCTCACCTTTGTTACAACTCTGTGACAAACAGGTGAACTCCGGCAAACGAATCTGGCGCGCTTGACGCGATCTGGCCGTGAGGCCGGCGGGCCGCCGTGGTCTGCGCGCTCCTTCGAATAGCAAGATCACAGCTGTGTCTCCAGACCAAAGCGGCCCCACCTTTCCGCGAAGCGTTGCCTGAAAGGTGCGCACAAGGAGGCACAAGGAGAGTCAGCGGCTTATTCCCGCTTGCCTCTCGACAAACGTGGCTTCTATAGTCTTGCCCCTTAGACTATGAACACAACACCTCTGCGCGTGGCTGTGACAGGCGCCGCCGGCCAAATCGGCTACGCACTTTTGTTCCGCATCGCTTCCGGTTCTCTTTTCGGTCCGGAGCAGCCGGTCATCCTGCACTTGATCGAAATCGAACCGGTGCTGCCGGCGTTAACTGGCGTCGTCATGGAATTGGACGATTGCGCCTTTCCCCTCCTCAAAGGGGTGGTGCCCACGGCGAATCTGGACGAGGGCTTTCGCGGAGTGAACTGGGCGTTGCTGGTCGGCAGTGTGCCGCGCAAGGCGGACATGGAGCGCAAGGATCTGCTGGGGATTAACGGAAAGATTTTTATTGGCCAGGGTCGAGCCATCCAGAAGAACGCCGCCAGCGATGTTCGAATCCACGTCGTCGGAAATCCCTGCAACACCAATTGTCTTATTGCCATGAACAACGCTCCGGATCTCCCGCGTGATCGGTTCTTCGCGATGACCCGCCTCGACGAGAACCGCGCCAAAGCGCAATTGGCCAGGAAGGCCGCTGTGGGCATTACGACCGTGACCCACATGGCCATCTGGGGCAATCATTCCTCGACACAATACCCGGACTTTTATAACGCCAGGATCAATGGCAAGCCGGCGATGGAAGTCCTGCGGGATGAAACGTGGCTCAAAGGCGAATTCATCTCCAGCGTCCAGCAACGCGGAGCGGCCATTATCAAGGCTCGCGGCGCTTCCAGCGCTGCCAGCGCCGCCAACGCCATCGTCGATAGCGTCCGCTCGATCATCGAGCCGACTCCAGCTGGCGATTGGCACAGCGTCTGTCTCTGTTCCGATGGCAGCTACGCCGTGGAGAGCGGCTTGATCAGCTCCTTTCCCGTGCGCAGCAACGGGCGGAAACTTGAAATCGTCCAAGGCATCGCGGTGAACGAATTCAGCCGTGCCAGGATCGACGCTACCGTCAAGGAGTTGAAGGAAGAGAAGGCGATGGTTGCCGATCTGTTGCCGAAATGACGCGGCGCTGATCGGGCACAGCCTGGCAGCAATGCGCAGAGCCTAGTCAATGGCGTTGTGGCATCTGCGGTCTTCAACCTTCCGAGGGACATCCCATCCTGACAGCCACTATTTAAACGTGACCGCAACGATTTCCGTCGGTCTCTGGAAAACTCGCCGCCGCCAGCCCTCTTCCGCCGTGCGTGCTGCGTAAGGCTTTGACGTTTTCATTGCAAACAGGCAGACTGCTATCCGGCAACACCACGGCCACCGCGAAGATGCGGGTTGTCCGTCGATAAAGTAAAGCGCAGCAATCTGAACTATGTCTTCAACAGGCAAACTGGCCTTACTGGTGGGCGGCGGTCCGGCTCCTGGCATAAACGGCGTCATCAGTTCGGCGACCATCGAGGGAATCAACCAGGGATTCGAAGTCATCGGCTTGCGTGATGGCTTCAAATGGCTGGCACAAGGGGATGCGGAACATTATCGGCCACTGACGATCGATGATGTCTCGGGCGTGCACCTGCGTGGCGGATCGATCCTGGGCACGTCGCGGGCGAATCCCACCACCTCGGAAACAAGCATGCACAATGTGCTCGATGTTCTCCGCCGATTGGGAGTGAACTCGATGGTGACGATTGGTGGCGATGACACGGCCTATTCGGCGAGCCAGGTTTATCGCCACGGGGGTGGCACGATCCGCGTGGCGCACGTGCCGAAGACCATCGACAATGACTTGCCGTTGCCGGGCTCGACACCCACATTTGGCTTCGAGACCGCGCGGCACCTGGGTGTTTATATCCTCCGCAACCTGGCAGAAGATGCCAAGACCACCTCGCGCTGGTATTTGATTGTGAGCATGGGACGCGCCGCCGGACACCTCGCTCTGGGGATCGGCAAAGCGGGCGCCGCCACGCTCACGATTATCCCGGAGGAATTTCGCGGCAAACCGATCACGCTCGACGGGTTGTGCGACATCATCATCGGGGCCGTCATCAAGCGCAAGACGGAACGATCCCATTATGGGGTGGTCGTGCTGGCCGAAGGGCTGATTGAGGCCATCGGCGAAAAAGGGCTGCTCGCCGCCATGGATAGCACCCAACTGGACCGTTACGGCAAAGTGGCCCGTGATGAGCATGGCCATTTGCGCCTGGGCGAAATCGAATTCGGGCGGATGATGAAGGATCTGCTGACGGCGCGGCTGGAAGAGTTGAAAATCAAGACTGCTTTTGTTGACAAGGATCTTGGTTACGAACTGCGCAGCGCCGATCCGATCCCGTTCGATGCCGAATATACCCGCGACCTGGGCTACGGCGCAGTGAAATTCCTGCGTTCCGACGCGGCCGCAAAACATGGCGCCATCATCAGCTTCGTGGGGGGACGGATGCAGCCGCTGCCATTTGAGGAGATGCTCGATCCCAAGACCCGGCGCATGCAGGTGCGCAAGGTGAACGTGGACAGCGAGGGCTACGAATGCGCCCGCCGCTACATGATTCGACTGGAGCGCTCGGATTTCGAGAATGAGGGGCAACTCGCCAGACTGGCTACCGCTGCCGGCCTCGAGCCGGAAGAGTTCCGCAAGCGATTCGCTCACGTCGTGGGCCTGCATTGACCGCGGCGCCGGGAGGATACTCGCATGCAGACGCTGACATCGAAACAACTCGCCCATTATATTGATCACACGTTGCTCAAGCCCGAAGCTTCGGCCAAAGACATCGAGAAGCTTTGCGCTGAGGCGCGCGAACAGAGTTTTTACGCGGTGTGCGTCAATGGCTCGCGCGTGGAACTGGCCCGTCACTTCCTGGAAAGCTCCGAAGTAAAGGTCGCCTGTGTGGTGGGTTTCCCCCTTGGCTCGATGGAAAGCGACGTGAAGCGATTTGAAACTGAAGCCGCGATTGATTCCGGAGCGCAGGAGATCGATCTGGTGCTCAATGTCGGCGGGCTAAAAGACGGCGATGACCAGGGCGTCTTGCGCGAGCTGCGCGATGTGGTTGAAGCCGCTGAGGGTCGGCCCGTCAAAGTGATCCTCGAAACCTGTCTCTTGAGCCGCCAGGAAAAGATCCGCGCCTGCCAGCTCGCCGTGGAAGCCGGCACCCACTTTGTCAAAACCTCGACCGGCTTCAGCGCGGCTGGCGCAACGGTTGAAGACGTGAAACTGATGCGCGCGGCCGTTGGTCCAAAGTTCGGCGTCAAAGCCAGTGGCGGCATTCGCGACACCGCGACGGCTTTAGCCATGATCGATGCCGGCGCCACCAGACTGGGAACATCCAGTGGCGTCGCCATCGTGAAAGGTCTGGCTGTTTCCACGCCAGGAGGCTATTGACGTGCGCCGCAGAGGTGAGCTGGCTCTCCGCCTGACGTCGTGTCGTGACATTGCAAAAGATTTTCGAGGCTGAGACTTTTCAAAACGCTCCTTTCCGAGTATAGAATATAGGAGTCAGCTCTTTGATGGAGCGAGGCTGAGCACGGGAGAAACTATGGAAGTCTATTTTAAGAATTTAAGTTCGGAAGAGACTTCGACCGAAAAGCTGGTTGAAGACCTCATGCTGCTGGTGCACGACGCCGAGGATTTGATTGCAGCCACCGGCGCCAGCCTCGGCGCGGAATCTCGAGCGCAATTGCAAACCGTCCTGGAGCGGGTGAAAAGCCGCTCTGAAAAAATCAAAGGACATGCTGTCGCCAGCGCACAGGCAACGGATCGGTTGATCCGAAAGCACCCGTATTCCTCGCTGGGTATGGCCTTTGGTGTCGGGCTGTTGATTGGAATGCTCGTGAAGCGAAAATAGTTTCATGCTCAGTCGATTCGACTAAGGTGCTTCAACCATGATCGAGCAAATCAAGAAGCGTCTTGAAAACGGCTTCTCGCCCTTTGCCCTTCGGCTCTCCGATGGGCGACGCTTGGTCGTGCCCCGCAGAGACTTCATCGCCCTCTCGCCCAAAGTAGTCGTCGTGATTGGAGAAGATCAACTGGCCGTCACGATCAGCCCCCTGCACATTGTCTCGGTTGACGACGTGGCCATGGCACAATAACGCCGGAAATCGTATCTGCCAGTCGCGACGCCTACTTGACCGCCACCCAAGCCAGCGCATTTTGCAGCAGCTTTTTGTAGACGGGGTGCTCGTGCGCTTTACCATCGTGACCGAGCGCGATGCCGACGATGCGTGCCTTGGGATGTTGGACGATGAAAACCATCGGATACTCCTTGTTCTTCTGGGCGGAATAACCGGTTGCCAGCACCTGAATGGGTGTGCCTTGCGGGTCGGGCTCAAACCAGTAGCATTCGTCGGTGATTTTGAATGCGGCGGGGAGGCCTTCGGTGACCGGATGTTTCACGTCCGTAAGTTTCACCTCGAATTCGCCATACTTGTCGTGTCCCCGCGAGCCGCCGCCGGCCAAAACACGGTTGTATTCGGGCCAATCCTTCCAGTTATACCAAAGGGCCGGGTGCACCAGCAGGAGCCCTTTGCCTGATTCGGCAAAGTCAAAGATGGCTTTGCGTGTCGCCGCGTCGGGAATGGGTTGGTTGTTGCTCAGGTAAAGCACGTCGATGTCCTTCAACGCGGGCAGAATGGCGGATGGATTCTCGGTGTAGTTTGCGGACGCTTTGCCATTGGCCGTGAGGATGGCCGTGTCCGCCTGATTGAACCACTTTTCAAAATCATGCGAACTGCCTCCACCGACAATCAACACGCGCACCGCAGCCGAGCCGCCGCTGCTTTTCGATGAGGAGGATTGCGCGACGGCAACATCGCCAAGCGCGACCACCTCCACCGGCGCCTCTGCTTTGGTTGATTCGCCGCCGGCGAGCTCAGCTGTGATGGCCACGAACGTCGGGGCGACGGCATTGTCGAAGCTTTCCAAAGTGATGCGCTCAATGACATCGCGATGTTTCAGCGGTTTGCTGAAAGTTCGTACCTGGCCGCGTTCCACAAGATCCGGAACGCGTTTGGAGCCCGGCACGTCAGCCCTGCTGTTGTAATCCGCAATCTCGACGCCGTTCTTCAAAATGATCTCTTCACTTTGGCCGCCAGCGTAGTGCACGGCGATCTTTGCCACGGGCAGCCCTGCATTCTTGTTGTCGCCAAACGGCCAGGCCCAACCGCCCACACCTCCGAGGAAGTGTAACTTGCCCGCTCTCAGGTTGACGTTCTTAATCTCGACGCTTTGCGGGAAAGTCTTGGCCAGGCCGCTTCCTCCTTTCAGCACCGTCACGTTATTGCTCGTGCTCGTTTTGTTGGGATGAATGATTTCAAATGGCACATCACCCGCCTTCACCAGGCCAAACTTTTTGAACGGGAGCGTCTCGCCCGCGGATTCCCTGCTGTTATAAATGCCTTTGGTGCTGTTGGCCGTGAAGGCGTTGCGCATATCGATGATGCGGTAATTGGCGTCGCTGCCGCAGATGAACGTGAGCATGTCGCGCAACGCCTCCGGTCCTAGTGCTTCAAAGCCCTCTGGCATCAGCGAGCGGCCCGTATTGCGGCGCCCTTGGATGTTCTCGGACTTGAGTTCCATCTCGCCGCTGTTGTTCTTCACCAAAACGCCTGCTCTGTTCTCGCGAGCGATGATGCCATCGTAGGTCTCCCCGTCCCTGGTCTCGAAGCTCCAGGCCAGAAAGCTGGGATCGATTTCGCGGTTTGGGTCGAGAATGGCCACTAACAACTCCGCCGCCCCGTGGGCGCCCATGCCGGTCAATTCCGGACCGACTTCCTTTCCTTCGCCATTGAACTTGTGGCAGACGGCGCAATTCTGCGCGAAGAGCGCTTTGCCCTTGGCCGCATCTCCGTACTTCTCGACCTGCGGAGTCAGGCTGGCAATGAGCGTGTTCTTTTCTTTCGCCTCCGGCCCGCGCAGTTCCTCGATGAGAGCACTGGCGCGCTCGCGAACGGCCCTGTCGCTGTGCGTCCGCAAACGATGCACCGCCGTGGGGCCGAGTGTCGCCAGACTTACCTTGCCGCTTTTCAAACTCTCGATCAGAGTCAGCGCCCAATCGCTCCGCTTGATGAGTTGGGCAAACGCCGCTTCCTGCACTTCGGGTGGGAGTTTGGGATACGCCTCGGCCAATAACGGACCAACGGCCGGGTCTGCAGTGTTGCCGAGCGATTCAATGACCTGTCGCTGCAGGGTCGATGTTGCCGGGGAACCAATGATTCTTCCGACCGACGGAAGGATGTCAGGATTCATCTGCCTGACACCCAGCAAGCTGGTCGCGATCTGCGAACGCGAGTTGTCGGACTGCTCCGGGTCGTTCAGCTTTGCAGCAAGTTGCGAGACGAGCGATTTCAAGTCGTTTGCCAGCACACCGCTTTTGTCCCAGCGTGCGGCTAGCGGCAAAACAGCGCCAGCCACGGCAGAATTCGGTGAGGACAGGAACTGCTTGAAGGCCCGCTCCAGCCATTCATCCCACTTGGGAACGACGCCGGGCTTCAATCCCTGAGCAAGTGATGCCAGCACCATCTGCTTGACGGCATCGCTTTTCGAGGCGTTGCCCAGCAACTTGAAAATCTCGGCGGCATATTCCGCTTCCTGCGAAGATACAACCTGTTTGACCAGCTCACTGATAAGAGGCTTTAACTCTTCTTCCCTTGCTGCGCCAAACGCAGCGAGCAAAAACGGCTCAGGAGCCTTGGCTCCGACTCCGACAGCGGCGGACTGCGACCAGCCATCGGTGAGCTTTGGCCACATGCCAACTATTGCGGGAGGTTCATCGATGGGAACGCCGTCCATGCTGGCGAATGCCATCAGGGCCAGAAGACGTATTCGCGCATCTTCTCGCTGAAAACTTCGCGCCATGGCCAGCCCCAACATCCTGTCAGCACCGTCTTCGGTGCGCCTGAAGCCGTCCGCTACCACCCGAAATCCGTTCTTCGACACTTCGTTTTCCGGCGAAGCAATCGCGTTCGCCAAGAGCTCCCCATCCAATTTCCCCATGCCGTGCAATGCCCAGAGAGCGTGGATTTTTGCGGCGGCTGGTTTGTCCGACTTCAACGTGGCTGCCAGCGGCTTTACGCTGTCGGGCGTCTGCTCTTCGACCAACAACCGCATGGCATTCATGCGCACATGGCGGTTCGGATGTTCCAGCGCCTTGATCAGCTCCTTTGCCGATGCTTTGGCGAGATTCGGCACTTTGTTCTGCTTTGCCTGCTTGTGGTCCACGCGCCAAATCCGCCCGAAATAATGGTCGCGGTCGGGGCGCACGGCGGCGTTAGCCGGGCCGTGAACGGTGCCGCGCGTGTCATTATGGACGACTGCCTGGTTGTAGAAATCGATGATGTAAAGCGCGCCATCCGGACCGATGCGCGTTTCGATGGGACGAAACCATTTATCGCGTCCGCCAATAAACTCGGGTTCGCGCGTCTTGTGAGCCTTGTAAGTAACAGAATCCTGTTCGACCACTTCGTGATGAACGAGATTGATGGTGGGTTCCGTCGTGAAGTAGCTGTAGTTCCATTCCTCAGGCCACGTGCCCCCGTCGTAAATCGCACACCCAGCCGCCGCAGTGAACGACCCAACCACATCGATCTGCACATAAGCCTGCTGATCATGAGTGATGATCGGAAACGAGGGACGCAACCGGATGAGCGATTTGAAACTGGCGGTGTTGCCAACTTTGCCGCGCGCGAGGACCGATTCGGGCATCACCACGTGCATCAGCAAATCGCCGCTGGTGGGCTGCGTGTAAAACACCTCATTGTCCCACGAGATATCCAGTCCCCACGTGTTCCCGCCTTTGGAGGAATACTGTTCGAAGGCGGTGCCATCAGGTTTGAAGCGCACCACACCCGAGTTGATGCGGCCGAAGTCTTTTGACTTGTCGCCATTATAGACATGCTCGCTGCCGCTGTAGCCGTGCGTGCAATAAATCCAGCCATCGAAGCCCCAGCGCGGGTTGTTGATAACGGCGTGAGTATCGCCGATGCCAAGCCCGGTGTAGAGCTTTTCAACTTTGTCGCCTTTGCCGTCGCGGTTCGTGTCGCGAATCCAGAGCACATCCGGGGCTTGCACGGCGATCACGCCGTCCTTGTGAAAAACGAAACCGGTCACCAGTTCGAGTCCTTCGTAGAAAATTTCCTTCTTGTCCATGCGCCCGTCGCCATCCTTGTCGCTCAGAATTGAAATGCGATCGATGGCGGGCCGCTCCGTAATCGGAGGGCGCACGCGCCAGCCCGAATCCTTCCAGGGCGTGTCCTTGAATTCGGCCTTGGGTTCACGACGGCCATTGGGATACTCCGGTGTTTCCGCGACCCACAGGCGTCCGGCAGGATCCCAATCCATGTTGATCGGTTTGTTAATCAGCGGCTCAGCGGCCACCAGCGAAAGATTGAAATCCGGATGCACTTCAAGTCTGGCGACGGCTTTCTCCGGAGCAGTGGGTCCGCCCTCGGGATAACGCAAACTGGCCAACTCCTCCTTGCTGCACAGCGAATCGACGTTGGAACGTTTGCCCGCCCAGGCAATGCCCCGTAACAGCACCGCGCGATAATGCGGGAGACTGAACGTTTTATGGTTGTGGCCAAGGATGGAAACGAATGCGCGGTAAGGTTTCCCGCCTTCGAGGGTCCGCTCGTAAACCCACATCTGCGGCTGGATGTCATACACGGATGGTCTCCCGGCGGGCTGCGCGCTGGCGCGAGGCGTGTCGGGCCTGTTGGGCGTGTAGGTCGCGGCGAGCACGCGCGCTTCGGGCATCATGTGCAATTCGTAGTAGAGCTCATCGTCCAGTTCGAAGTTCGACACACCGGTCGTGATGGGGTGCCCGGTGTCCATGTAATAGAAACTCAACTCCCCTTCGTACCATTTGGAATGTTTGTGTTCCCAGGCCCCACCCACAATCGTCTTGAACCACTGAGGGTCGGTGCCGCAGACCGCGTCGTGGATCACGACCATGCCGCCGCCGCGTTTAAGGAAGTTGTCCAGAGACGCGCGCTGTTCCCCTTTGATGGAGCCGCCTTCCGCCGCATACATGACCAACACATCGGTTTTTTCGAGTTGCTCGGCCGAAGGGAAATCCATGGCCCCGTCAGCTTGAGCGCCGCGCTGGTTGAGCAACTCCTTCCATTCGGCCAGAAATCGCGGATGGTCGTGCTGTCCCGGACCGTGTGTTTTCACGCCACCGCGAATGAAAACTCGCAGTTTATCCTGTTGGGCAAAAGCAGTCGCGAGGCAGACTAAAAAAGTGAAAGCAAAGGCGAGTTTTTGTTTCATAACGCTTTGAACATGTTGAGCGACGGCAACCTTACCCGGTTTGGGTTTCGGGCAAAAAGGAAATTCTTTGCGAAGGCTTCTCGCTCCGTGAGTTGAATCCGGACCGGTCAAAAGTTCGGCAACCGGGAGAAATCCGCAGGCTTATCTTCCGAAAGCCCACAGGTTCGTGGCCGTGCGCACGTAAAGCTTGTTGTTCGCAATCGCCGGCGTCGTCATGATGCGTTCGCCAAGGTCATTACGTGCCAGCACCTTCAAGGTGTCCCCGGCTTCAATCACGCTCACCGTTCCGCGCGTGGACGCAAAATAGACCTTTCCGTCGGCGGCAACCGGTGAGGCAAAGTATTCACCGTCGGCTCCAAGCCGCTCCTGCTCGTAAAGGGCCTTACCCGTGGCCGCCTCGTAACAGGTGACGCGGCCACCATCCTGCACGATATGCATCCGGCTGCGATAAAATAACGGTGAGGAGACTACAGGCACGCCCCGTTTCTGCTTCCACGCCAGGTGGGATTCCGTCACGTCACCGGTGCCGGGCGCGCGCAAAGCAAAAATGCCGTGTTCACCTTTCGCGATCAAGGCGGTGGCCGCATTCCATTCCTGCTCGTTCACGAACCCGTCCTTGTCGTTGTCGATGGAGGTGAAGAGCGGTTTGTTGGCAAGCATTCCACGCGCTTCGTCCCCCGCAATTTTGCCATCCTCGTTCTTGTCCATCTCAGCCGTCGTTTTGGAAAACGAAGGCAGATTCGCGCCACCGAAGCTGCGCGACATCGCGTAGAGCCGGCCATCACCGATCACAGGAGTCGGACAAACGCTGACGGCTTCCAGGCCGCGAGCAGACCACTGTTCCCTGCCATCCTTCAATCCGTAGCCAACGACTCGAAAACTGCCCGCCAGGACGACTTCCTGCGCGCCGTCGTGTCTCCAGACGATGGGCGTCGTGTAGCTGCTGCGGGCCTCCGGTCGCGGTGTTTCCCAGACCGTTCGTCCGCTGTTCCCATCGAGGGCCAGCAGAGACGATTTGCCTTCCTCCTGGTCGCGATTGATGATGAGAAGATTCTCCATGATCGCCGGGGAAGTGCCGCTGCCATTGATCAAGCCCGGCATCGGCAGTGACCTGCGCCAGCGTTCGCGCCCTTCCAAATCGTAGGCCAGCACACCATACGAGCCGAAATAAACGTAAACGCGTTTTCCATCGGTCGCGGGCGTGGCGCTGGCCGGACTGCTCGTCGGGTTGACCTCTTCCATCCCTTCGGCCGGGGCGACCTGACGCCAAAGCATCTTGCCGTCGCGCCGCCTGAGGCAAAGTGTGTGCAGCTTCCCGGTCTCCAAGGCGGTCAGAAAAATCCGGTCTTCCCAGATGCAGGGCGAAGACAAGCCCGGCGGCAGCGCCGTCTTCCAGAGTAGATTCGTGGCGGGGCCGAACTCGACGGGAGGTTTGTCCGATTCGGATACACCGCTGCAGTTCGGTCCGCGGAATTGTGGCCAGCCAGTCGCGGCCAAGGTCTTGAATGCGCCACTGTTTGCCATCGCCAGCCAAAGGGCAGCGACAATCCACTTCGAAGACGGCCATCGCATAACGGCCTGTGTTTGGCTGATTGTGTCCGCGCTGTCGAGGGGAAAGAAATGGAGCGCGGACGTCTCGTCCTCCCGATCATAGCGAGCGCATGCGCCAAATCCCTTCGCTCAAGCCAACTCACTGTTTAGAGTGATTGCCAAAAGTAATTTCCGAAAAGGTGGGCGACGCCCTGCCGGGCGTCGCGGCAAACCGGCAGGTTTGCCCCACCTTTTCGGAAATTACTTTTGGCAATCGATATAGGTGAAAGGGTTCACTTGAAGCATCGTTGCTGAATAGGGTATCAGGCTGGTCATCTGTAGATTCGAGCGGACGAGACGTCCGCGCTCCAAATTGAAATGGGTTTGACACAAGTGGCTGAGGTTTGTCAGGTTGTCTCTCATGCAACCCCTGTTTCCAGACACGGTTTGCCTGCGGGGCGACCCGTGAAGAAGATAGGGATGATCGCGTGAAGGTTCGTCGAGTTCTGCTCGCCATCGTTGCAGGAAGCGTGGGGCTGATCGGCATTATTCTGACTTCCTGTTCCCACCTTCGAGGTACCGTGATGGCGCCGCCTATGATCCAGGGAGCGACTTTTGTTGGGAACCAGGCCTGCGTCGATTGCCATTCGAACGTCACTCGCGTCTTTCCATCGAGCCCGCATGCGCGCCTGCATCTCGAAGGTGCGCCGCGAGGCGAGGCGACCGGTTGCGAATCGTGCCACGGACCAGGCAGCTTGCACGTGCAGGCCGGGGGCGGGCGCGGCAAATTTATTGTCAATCCCGGCCGGGAACCTGAGGCCTGTTTCGCTTGTCATATCCATGTGCACGCCCAATTCAGACTGCCGCACCATCATCCGGTGTTGGAAGATCGAATGAATTGCGTCCAGTGCCACGATCCGCACGGAGCAGACATTTTCAAGGCATCGCATCGCACCGCTTTTGAGGCTCGGGCTGCAACCGGGTTCGCGCGCCTGAATGAAACGTGCGCACAGTGCCATCGCGAACAGGCGCGCCTGGTCATCTACGAACACGAAGCGCTGCGTGAAGGCTGCACTATTTGTCATCAACCGCACGGGTCCATCGCGGACAAAATGCTCGTCCAGCGCGACAATAATCTTTGTCTCAAATGTCACGCGCAGGTGCACGCGGTGGGCGGAGATATTTTTATTGGCGATGTTCCGCACACGGCCTTCCTGAGTCGCGGTTCGTGTTGGAGCGCAGGTTGTCACACCGCCGTTCACGGATCGAATATCGATCGGAGACTGAGGCACTGAGGCGGATCATCCGTAAGCGCTCAAGCGTAATCCGTGAAAGCTGAAGAGCCCATCATGCGTTTTCCTGCCCGGATGCGCGCGGCTATTGCGCATCGCGACTTGCGCCTTGCGCCTGGTGCTTTCGTCCACGTTTCTGGCGGCCTTCTGCTGTGCGCCCTCTCCCTTTCGGCCGCGGTGGACACAAGCCGAATTCCTCCAGCCGCCGGGGTGCAAGTCGATTTCACACGAGACATCAAACCACTGCTGGAGCGCTCCTGCCTCCGCTGCCACGGACCGGAAAAACCGAGGAACCGCTTGCGCCTGGATAATCGCGAGGCTGCCCTCAAGGGCGGTGAGAGCGGCGTCGCGATTGTGCCGGGCGACAGCGCCGGGAGCCCGTTGATCCACGTCGTGTCAGGCGTGCACGAGGATATCGAACGCATGCCGCCCAAAGGCAAAGGCGATCCGCTTACGCCGGATGAGATCTCGCTTCTCCGGGCGTGGATCGATCAAGGAGTGACGTGGCACGACACGGCAGCCGCTTCCGCCATTGAGCCGACAGCTTCGGCTACGCCGGCCTTCCGCTGGATTGGCGTCCGCGGTGACGAGCACAAATTTCGCGAACATTTTTGGATCAAGGACGGGTTCCGTGCCGGGCTGGAGAACTTTCTTTTGCAGGAGCAGCTTTCCCCGGACTCCAGCATCAAAGTTGAAGGCCGGCTCTTTCCCGATGAGGACAACTTCCGCGTGGCGCTTCGTTACGAGCGAAGGGAGACAGGGTTCATCGACGCCGGTGTGGACCAATTCACCCGCTATTATGATGACTCGGGTGGCTTTTATCCTTTTGCGCAGCCTGTCTTCTCGCTGGATCGCGATTTGCAATTGCGCACCGGCAAAGCATGGATCGATTTGGGCCTCACGTTGCCCGAGTGGCCGAAGGTCGCGGTTGGCTACGAATATCAGTTCAAAGAGGGCACGAAGTCCACATTGCAATGGGGAGCGGTCAGGATCACGACCGCGCCGGTGCTGCCACCGGCTTCGGTTGAGAAGAACATTTATCCGGCATTCAAGGACGTGGATGAGAATGTCCACATCCTCAAGTTCGACGCGAAACACGAGTTCGCCGGAATTTTTGTCGAGGATAATTTTCGCGCGGAGTTTTACGATTTGAAAACGCATCGCGAGAATGGGCTTTCGATGCTACAAGGCCAGATCCGCCCGGCCACATCGGTCTTGATTGATGAAGCGCAGGATCAATTCCGCGCCGTAAATGCCCTTCGGATGGAGAAGGAACTTCGTGACTGGTGGTTTGTCTCCGGAGGTTACCTCTATTCGAAGGCGGACGCCGATGCCACCTTCCGCCAGGCCACCGTTCACGCCACGGGGCTGCCCATCTCGGGAGATTTCTGGCGCAGCCAATCAATCATTCTTTCGCAGGACGCGGTGCTCTTAAATGGGAACATGCGGCTGGGGCCGTGGAAGAATCTTACATTTTCCTCGGGGATTCAAAGCGAGGCGATGCATCAGGAGGGCGTTGGACGCGTGAGCCTTGACACGGGAAATCCAGCCACGTTTCTTCTGATCCAACCCGCGACACTCGACGCCAATCTTGACCGACACACCCTTCGCGAAAGCGCCAACCTGCGTTTTACCGGTCTGCCCTTTACCTCCCTGTTTGCCGACGTCCGCCTGGAGCAGGAAACACTCGACACTTTGGAAGGCCAGATTGGCGGCGGCCATGACTTCCGCCGCGACACCGACGCCGAGGGCCATCTGAACGACTGGCGCGCAGGGTTTTATACGTCGCCGCTGAATATGGTTTCTGTGGGCGGCCATTATCGTCAGCGCCACAAACACACGCGCTACAGCGACAGAATCGACACCACCGCCAGTTATCCCGCGTTCATCCGCGACCGGATCATGGACACCGATGAATTCGAAGCAAAACTGAGCTGCCGTCCGGCAACCTGGCTTAAGACCACACTCACGTATCAAATCGTGGAGACGGATTTTGATTCGGCCACCGACAGCCTCGCTGGCGTGACGCCGGGCGGTCCACTGCTGGCCGGAACTTTCAACGCCGATGTTTACGGGGTTAACTTCACGCTGACGCCGTTTTCGCGCTGGTATTTCTCCGCTGCGTTCAACTACTACGACTCACGTGCGACTTCAACGCACAACGGCGTGCCATCAGTCGTGCCTTATGCCGGTGACATTTACAATCTAATGGCCAGCGCCACCTACACCTTGAGCACCAATACAGACCTCATGGCTAGTTACACGTTCTCCCGGGCTGATTATGCGCAGAATAATTTTGCAGCCGGCCTGCCACTGGGAATCAACTACGACTGGCATACCGTGCTGGCCGGCGTAACGCGCCGTTTCAAGAACATGACCGCGAACCTGCAATATGCCTTTTACCAATACGCCGAGCCGAGCAGTGGCGGATTTAACGATTACACTGCGCACGCTGTTTTTGCTACGCTGACCCTTCATTGGCCTTAACTATGAAGTTCGCGACCATTCGCCATGCGCCGCCTTGCCAGACGCCAGATGCCAGGCATCCTGTGACGTGCGCCCAGCGCCGGGCCCCGAGTGTCACGTGGCATTTACTACGCGGCACCTGGCGATTGCTTGTCGTTTTTGTGGTCCTTGCGTTTTTGAGTGCAGGCTGGGCCGCCAATTTCTCGGTGTCGATGTTCAACAACCGATTCGTTCCCGCCGATCTGACCATCCGCGTAGGCGACACTGTGACCTGGACGGTGATGCAGGGGAATCACGACACAGTGTCGGGATCCAGCGGCGTGCCCAGTGGTGTTTGGAACAGCAACGACCAGTATCGCCGGTTGATGCGGATCGGAGAAAGTTTTTCGTTCACTTTCAATGCGGCCAACACCTATCCCTTTTATTGCACACCTCACTGGCAGTTTTTTGGAATGGTCGGAACCATCCGCGTCATGGCCCCCAATGCGCCGCCCAGTGTTTCCATCATCAGCCCGGCCAACGGAAGCAATTTTTCCGCTCCTGCCGACATCACCATTGAAGCCGACGCCTCCGATCCCGACGGCACGGTGACGCAAGTGGAGTTCTTTATCAACGGAGCTTCCATTGGGGTGGTCGCGGCCCGGCCCTATCGCGTCACCACGAACAATATCGGGCCCGGCGGTTACTCGCTTTCCGCGGTCGCCACCGACAATGCCAATGCCACCGGCAGCGCTTCGGTCTCTGTGACGGTCAGCGGTCAGGCTCCCGCGATCACCAGCCCGCCGCAATCGCAGACAGTCAACATCAGCAACGATGTTGTTTTCACTGTGCAGGCCACGGGCTTGCTTCCGCTCAATTACCAATGGTTCTTTGACCAGAACGTTATTGTCGGCGCGACCGGCGATACGCTCCTTCTCACGAACGTCAGTGCCGCGGATTCGGGAGTTTATACCGTCCAGGTCACGAACGCGTTTGGCTCTGCTTCGGCTTCCGCGACATTGACGGTCACCAATCTGCCGGTGGGCACGCCGCCGGGCATCACACTTCAACCGCAATCGCAAACAGTGGATGCCGGCATGAATGTGACGTTCACCGCTGCCGCCATTGGTTCATCGCCGCTGAGTTGGCAGTGGTTCTTTAACGGTTCGGCGATTGTGACCGAGACCAACTCGTCGCTGGAGCTGACTAATGTCATCCCTGCGAATGCCGGAGACTATTTTGCCGTGGTGGCCAACGCCTTCGGCGCCGCAACCAGTTCGGTGGCCACGCTCACGGTGTTTGCCGCCAAAAACGATTTCAATCATGATGGCAACACCGACTTCCTTTGGCAGAACGTCGATGGCCGCGTCCGCTTGTGGTTGATGGAAGGCGTCACACGGATCGGCGCTCTGCTCTTGCGCAATGGCCGCCCCGCCGCGTCCGGCTGGCGCATCGTCGGCACGCACGATTTCAACCAGGACCGAAACACGGATATCCTGTGGCAACACAACAATGGCCGGCTGGCCCTTTGGTTCATGAACGGCACCAACTTCCTTCGCTCGGAGCTTATATCTGGCGCGCCTGCCCTGGGTCGGCCGTGGCGCGTCGTGGGCCTCGGCGATTTGAATGGCGATCGCCACAAGGATATTCTTTTCCGCCACACGGACGGGTATCTGCTTGTTTGGCTGATGAAAGGAACGAAGTTTAACCGACAACGGTTGCTCTACAACGGCGAACCAATCCCTTCCAGGTGGCGCGTGGTTGGTCTCGCCGACGTCAACAATGACGAACAGCCGGACATCCTCTGGCAAAGTCCCGAAAGTTCAATCGTGATTTGGTTTATGAACGGGATGGTGCCGACGACTGGCCCCCTGCTTTCACATTTGCCCCGGCTGAACGCGCGGATCGTGGGGCTGAACGACCTCAATCAGGATGGCAACCTGGATTTCATTTGGCGTCACGCGGACAATCATTTCTCCGTGTGGTGGATGAATGGAACCAACCGCCTCGGTGCGGCTGAAATCAATGGAGCGGAAGTTGTGTCCAGCGCCTGGATTTTCGTTGCGCCAAAGGAATGACGTCCAAACCAACAATCCTCATGAACCCATTCAAACGATTCCTTGTGACGGCGGTTCCACCAACCGTTCCGGCTTCTTCCCTGGCTCGATGGCTGCAACAGAGGAGGACCGCGCCATGAAAGATCGTATCCTGACCATTTTGTTGTCCGCCGCCGCGACGGTTGGCGTGGTCAAGCTTGCCGAAAACCCGAAGGAACTCACGGTCGAGCGGCTGATTGTGACCAAGGAGTTGATCGTGTCCGATACCGGCCAGCCGTGGGAGAAAGGATTTGAAGCGCACCAAATTCCCCGCGGCATCTACGCGAAGTCGGTCACCGAGGCAACCACCGGAGGGCTTTGGGTGCGCAGCCGCCTGATCAAAGGAGAAATAGACGACCCATTTGACGACCGGTTTCATGCCCTGGAAAAGGACGGCAGCCTGCGCACGGCCCCCGGGCACATCTCATGGAACGTCTGGCTCAATGGGGCGTGGAGACAGATGGCCATCATCCAGGGCGAGGGGCTTGAAATGTCCGAAGTGCCGCTCAAGGAGTGGAATGGCGGCACCCACCCCGGCCGCATCCGCTTTCAAACTTACAGACCACGCCACAATGAGCCCCTGACCGATGCGCTGATCGGCCAGGGAATGATGTCCATCGGTGGAGGCGGCTATGGCGGAGGCGGGTTGCCGTATCCCAGCGAAGTTCTCCAGCTTTGGGGCGGCGAGATGACGAAGTCGGCGATCCCGGTACCGGCAGCTCCAATCGTTTTGAGCGACGACGGTTCGGGCGAACATCAATATGCGATTATGGCCGTCGGCGTGCAGGGTCGCCGCACAGCGATGTCGCCTCCGACCAGGGCCCGAGGGCTGGCCAGGCTCCGCTGGGACAGCGTTCCTGGCGGCGACAGTTACATTGTGGTCCGCGACGGGAAAGAAATCGCCGGCCCGTTGCGCATAGAGGGATCGCAAAAGGAATGGACCGACAAGGCCGGGCCATGAGCGCGCCGGATTAAGCGACTGAACCGCTTCTTCTCTCCCCGGCGTTGCCTTTGCGGCAGATTTCGCGTTTAGTCTCTGCATGGGACGTCAATGGTTGCATGCCAAGCGAGCCGTGGCCTCGTTGAAGAAAGGCCAAAAGACCGCCAAGATTGTCAAAGAGATCGCAGTCGCGGCCAAGATGGGCGGCGCAGAGCCGGATTTGAATCCGCGCCTGGCCGCAGCGGTGGAAAAGGCGCGCAAGGAAAGTGTTTCGCGCGACGTGCTCGAACGCGCGATCAAAAAGGGCGCGGGACTGGGTGACGAAAAGCTGATTATGGAACACGTGGTGTTCGAAGGTTACGCGCCGCACAAGGTTCCTGTAATCGTGGAGGTGTTTACCGATAACACGAACCGCAGCACGCCGGAGTTTCGCGTCCTCTTTAAGAAAGGACAACTGGGCGGTGGCGGGAGTAATAAATTTCTGTTCGATCACGTCGGATTGGTCGAGGCCTATCATCCCGGCGCCGGAAGTGACATCGAAGAAGCCGCTATTGAAGCGGGGGCGAATGACGTGGAGTCCCTGAGCCACACCGCAAACGATGATATACCCGAAGAAGCCGCCGGCGCCAGGTTCATCACGGAACGCAACGCCGTGCACGTGGTCTCCCGCTGGTTAACCCGTAATGGCTGGACGGTAATTACAAGCGAGCTAGGATACATTTCCAAGGCCTGTCCAGATTTGACCGAGGAACAACGGGCTGAGGTCGGCGAGTTTTTGCAGGCTCTGGAGGATCACGACGATACTCACAGAGTCTGGGCGGCAATCAAATAAAGGGCTATGAAGCTTTTTGCCGTTACTTGTACGGCCGGATACCATATCGTCCATGGATGAAACCAAACGGCACATTATGAGAACCAATTCACTTACCCGCCGAAAATTCTTACAGAGTTCGTTTCTCTCCGCCGCCGCCTGCACGCTCTCCCCACGTTCGTGGTCGCAAGTGCGCAGCGCGAACGACGACGTTCGCGTGGCGGTCATCGGCATCAATGACCGTGGCGGCGCGCACCTCAGTGAGTATAAGAAGATGGAAGGGGTTCGCATCGTCGCGCTCTGCGACGTTGATCTGAATGTTCTCGATCGGCGGGCCAAGGATCTCGAAGGCGTGCAGAAAGTTCAGGACATCCGAAAACTTCTGGAAAGCAAGGAAATCGACGCCGTCTCAATCGCCACACCAAATCACTGGCATGCGCTGGCCACCATTTGGGCGTGCCAGGCGGGCAAAGACGTTTACGTGGAGAAGCCGTGCAGCCATAACGTTTTCGAGGGGCGCAAGTGCGTTGAGGCCGCGCGCAAGTACGATCGCATCGTCCAGCATGGCACGCAGAGCCGGTCAAACGCATCGCAGGCGCGGCTGGCGGCGCTGGTGAAGAAGGGCCCCTACGGCAAGCTCCTGGTCTCAAAAGGCTATTGTTGCAAACCGCGCTGGAGCATCGGCTATAAACCGATCAGTGAACCGCCGGCACATCTGGATTTCGACATTTGGACCGGCCCCGCGCCGAAGCAGCCGTTTCACACGAACCTTGTCCACTACAACTGGCATTGGTTCTGGGATTTCGGCAATGGCGATATCGGCAATCAAGGCGTGCACGAAATGGACATCGCGCGCTGGGCGCTGGGCGGCACATTGCCTAAGAGCGTCGTCAGCCTGGGCGGCCGTTACGTGGACGGCCCGGAGTTTAAAGACCAGGGACAAACACCCAACCAGCTTGTCTCTGTGTTCGACTTCGGCGGCACATTGCTGCTCTTCGAAACGCGGGGGCTCGTCGGCAACAGAAGTATTCCCGGCTTCGGCGAAAAGTATCCGAACAAGGTGACCAACGAATTGTATTTCGAAGCCGGCATGGTGAAAAGCGGCAAGTTCTTTCCCAAAGGAAAGGACGAAGCCGAGCCGCTGGTGGAGGTTGATTTCGATGAACCCAAGCCCGGAGGACACTTCAAGAATTTCATCAACGCCGTTCGCAGCCGCAGCCGTGAGACCCTTAATGCGGAGATTCTCGACGGTCATCTTTCAGCGGCACTCTGTCGTTTGGGCAACATTTCATATCGCCTTGGCAAGGAGCGCCCGTTCGAGAAGCCGAGAGATTTCAGCGACAACGCCGTCGTGGGCGACAGCATCATGACGCTGCTGGAAAACACCAAAGCGATTGGAGTCGATCCAGCCAGGGCGACACTCTGGGTGGGACCAAAACTGGAATTTGATCCCGAGAGGGAAAAGTTCGTGAACAACCCGCCAGCCGACAAAATGCTTACCCGCGCCTATCGCGCCCCGTTCGTCGTGCCCGACAAAGTGTGATTGAATCTGCGCCCGGAAGGACCATACTTCTCGACGACATGGCAAAATCATCAGGAACCGGACAAGGCTATCTGGGCGAAATCATGGTGCACAGAGTTTCACGCGCCGTAGGCATCGTGGAAAGCGTGATCGAGGCCACCGCCGGCTGGCCGCCGGAGATTACACTGAAGCTCAAAGATGGCTCCGTAAAAAAAGGGAAGCTGAGCGAATTCCGGGAACCGAGAAGCGCCGAGAAAAAGAAATTCTCGCCCTCGTTAGAGAAAGATGACGCTTAGGGGGAACGATTCAGTTCCTTTCGATGAGCACACGCGCCCTCGCGTGTGCCGACCGGCGCCCTCGCCGGTCGGCGCACGGCCAGGACGGGGCACCAACTGGTTCGGCGTGCGTGCTTAGCGGGCGCCGCGCAATTCCGACAGGACTATATTCTTAATCGCATAATGCGAGATCATGTGGCTGGGCGCGATTTCGTCGATTTCCAGATGGAAGGAGCCGTGGCCGATTTTCTTGAGCGCGCTGCGCACCCGACCTTCATATTCGCGCATGGCCTCGGCGTAAGGCGACCCTGCGCTTTTCTCGTTGTGTTGCGCCTGCCCGAAGCAACAGTCATCGCGGCGCACCAGGACTTGCACCTGCTTGCGGCCACGTCCGTGCGAGCCGAGGATGTAAAGGTCCGGATAGCCGGCGATGCGGTAGAAGGAACGTTCAAATTGTTCGCGGTCGCCAACGGAGCCGCCCGCGCGCAGATAAAGAGGAATGGTTCCCGCCACCGGAAAGCTGCAGCGAATCGTCGGGTCAATCGCGGCGTAAACCGTCGTCGTCCATCCACCGCCGGAAAGCCCGGCCATGTGAAAGGCACGGTACTTCGGGAAGCGACCGGAACGACTGCGGGTCTTGAGGTAATTCAGACTGATGGCCGTTGGTTCCAGGAAGAATTTCATGGGACTGCCGGTGGTGGTCAATTGAAACATGGCGTCATGGCCACCGGTGCAATCGCCCGGCCGCATGTGAGGCATGAAAACGCCGAGCACGCCGTAACCCTCACGCAAGAGCGCGTGGATGGTGCGTTGCAAACCATATCCGACATCTTCCGGCGAAGGATCGTCGTCCAATGTGCAGGCGTGGCCGTGATGCACCACCACCAGTTCGCGATTGGGATGTTGCGGCACGAAGTGGCAGGCGAGTCCTTGCAAGCCGGCAGCCAGATTGATGTGAAATTCATCCACGCGGGCCAGATGGGTCAGGTGTTGCACCGGACTGGCTACATTGGTGACCACGACGTCGGGCAACCGCCGATCGGGGAAGCCGTCGGCGCCCCAAAGATATTGGATGAGCGCGCGGCGCTTTTCCACAATCTCGCGGGAGGAGCGAACCGTGATGGCCCGATCGTCAATGAGCTGGGCTGATGAACTCTGGCTGACGAACAGGCTGCTGACAAGAATGGCCAGCAGGCGAAACGGTAAAGGGTGGGTGAATTTCATTTCGGCGTATTCTACAGGTGGGGTTTGCGGCAAATCAAAATGATTGCGACGTCGGGCTACTTTGGCATTGCCTGCTCAAAAGTTCTCTTGTTAGCGTGCCCTCGGTTTTCAACCGGAAGAATTTATGAGTGAACATAGCCGCAGCAATTATCCGAAACTTCACAACGCCATGTGGCCCGGCCTTGTTGGCAAGGGCAGTCCGGGCGCCGAACCTGCCATCGATCTCGACACGATGCTCGATCTCACCGCGAAGGCGGAAGTGGACGGCATCCGGTTCGACGGGGTCGATCTATTCCTGTTCGACCCGCACGTCAGCATCGACATCGACGACGAGGGCATCAAACGCCTGGCTGACAAAATTCGAAAGAAAGGTTTCGTTGTTGGCTCGGTCGTTGCCCCAGTCTGGCCGCCCACCGGTGGCGGCTCGGCCATGGCCAGCGATGAAGACCGCAAGAAGTTCGTCGAACAAGTCCGCAAAGCCTGTGGCATCGCGCAGAAATTGCGCCGGCTCGGTGTGCGTCCGGAAGGCGTGGTGCGAATTGATTCGGCATCCGGCGTGGAGGAGTGGGCCCATGATGCCGAAGGCAATCAGCGTCGCATTGCCGAAACATTCACACAGGCGTGCGACGTGGCGGAGGATTATGGCGAGCGATTGGCCGCGGAAGGCGAGATCTGCTGGGGCGGCATGCACAGTTGGAGAAAAATGCTGGACCTTCTGGAACGCGTCAATCGTCCGAACACACTCGGCTTTCAAGCGGACATGGCGCACACCCTTCTTTACATCCTCGGCTTCAACGCAACGGAAGATTCGATACTGCCGCCGGGCTGGGATTGGTCCGAGCCGCGTCGTTTGGACGAAGCGATGAAGACATTGACTGCGGCGTTGCGCCCGTGGACGATTGATTTTCACGTCGCTCAAAACGATGCGACGGTGAAAGGCGCCGGCACGCATGACAAGACCGGCCATCACTGCCTGCCGAACGATCCCCAAGGCAAGCTGAGGATAGTCCATCATGCGGGCTATTGGCTGCACGGCGACAACGGCCGCCTCACGCAGAAGATTCGCCACATTTGTTGGGACGGTTGCATGTTCCCCAACGCCGTCATGATGAAGCAGAAAACGTGGAATGATATTCTGGCAGCGATGATCGCCGTCCGCGACGCGCATGGCTGGCGTGAAGACGAAGACGAAGAGGCTGTTGAGGCCAGTCCCGCGCGCGAGACCGAGAGAGTTTTGGTCCGAAGGCGACCCAAGAAAGCGAAAGTGGTATCGAGGAAAAAGAAACCTGCCAAACCCGTCAAGAGTCGCTCGAAGACGCCTGCCAGGGCTTCCGCCAGAAAACCAGTAAAGCGGGCAAAGAAAACAGCCAGGAAAGCCACTACTAAAACTAGACGGCGTTGAATCCGCAAATCGACGTTGGCCTGTGACCATGTGAATGCTGGCGTGAATGGAACTCTCTCCCATCAGGCTCGAATCCACTTTGGCAATCCCTGCGCTTCGTGCGGACGGGACGTCCGCGCTCCAATAGTCAGTCAGGTTTATAAAATCGCCCGGATTGCCTTCAGCAAGGCATCCACTTCCACGTCCGTGCCGATGGTGATGCGGAGGTAGTCCTTTACTTCCGGATTTCTAAACCAGCGCACGAGAATCTTCCGCCGGCGCAGCTTTTCCAGCCAGCGTTTGGCGGGGAACCGGGGAGGCCGGACCAGAAGAAAGTTGGTTTGGCTGGGCAACACATCGAACTCGAGGTCCGTTAACTGGCGACGCAGTCTTTCGCGGGTCGCGATGATGCGGCGGAAGTTGCTTCGGTAATAGGGCAGATCATCCAGCGTGGCTTGCGCGGCAATTTGACCGAGGCCATTCACATTATAGCTGTCGCGAATCTTCTGCAGTCCCGCGATCAGTTCCGGGTGGCCGACGAAATAGCCGACGCGCAGGAAACAGAGGGAGTAGGCTTTTGAGAATGTGCGTGCGACCAGCACGTGAGGATACTTCAGCGCCAGGCTCAAAGCGTTTTCTTTTGCGAAGTCCACATAGGCTTCGTCCAGGACGACCACGCCCTTTTGCGCCCGACAAAGCGCCTCCAATTGAGCGCTGCTATAGCCGCGTCCGCTGGGCGCGTTCGGAGTCGTTACAAACGTAAGCGTCGCGTCGCGGTCCCAAGCGCGGCCTCGGCGAAGCTCTTCGATGGTCGGCAGGCTGAAATCTTTTCGCAGCGGGACCGCATTGCGCGCGGCCCCGTGAATGTCCGCCAGAACCGGGTAGAGCGAATAACCCGGCGTGAAATATTGGATAAGCGCGCGCCGTCGCGCGACCCAGGGAGTGGCAGGTTCTACAAACGCCCGTGTGGCCATGGCCAGCAATTCGTCGGAGCCATTGCCGACGATGATGTTTTCCGGCGAGCACCGGTGGAACTTCGCCAGTTTCTTGCGCAGAGCTTCGGCGGTCGGATTCGGATAGAGCCGCAAACGGTCATCGGTCGCCGCTCGAATCGCAGCCAACACTTTGGGCGAAGGCGGATACGGATTCTCATTCGTGTTGAGCTTGATCAATCCTTTGCTCTTCGGCTGCTCACCGGGGACGTAAGCATGCAAGTCGCGAATGAGTGGACGAATAAGTGCAGACGTGTGCCGTGCCGGGCGCGTCTTGCTCATGGCCGGCGCCTGCTGGCAGGTCGAGTGCGAGTGCGGGCAGCGGACGGTGGACGGTGGACTCGAACGAGCGCTGAGCGCCCGTGCCCGTCCAGACCTTCCACTTCCGCAAACTTCAACAACGGCTTGAGAGATTTCTTCAGTGCGGCGGGGGTGTATTCAACGATGCTGGTCCGGCGTTGAAATTGATCCACGGTCAGGCCGGCAAAGGAAGCGCCTGCACCGCCGGTTGGCAAGGTGTGACTCGGTCCGGCCATGTAGTCGCCCAGCACGGTGGGGGAATAAGGACCGAGGAAAATAGCGCCCGCCGTGACGATCGCGTTTGCGACTCTGGCTGACTCCCGCGTCATCACCTCACAATGCTCGGGTGCCACTTGATTAACCAGCGCAATGCCGTCCCGGATCGATTTGACCTGGATCAGCCAGCCGTTGTTTTGCAAGACACGCGTGATGAACTCGCGCCGGGACAATGTCGGAAGCTGGCCCGAGATTTCTGTTTCCACTGCCCTGAGCAGTCGGGCCGAAGATGTCACCAGCCAAACGCGCTCATGTCCAGAACCATGCTCGGCTTGCGCGAGCAGATCGGCCGCAACGAACCGGGGGTTGGCGGTGTCATCGGCCAGAACGAGCACTTCGCTGGGACCTGGTAACAAATCCACGGCCACATGACCGAAGAGCAGACGTTTGGCCGCGACCACATAGGCATTGCCCGGACCAAAGATCTTTTGCACGGGGCGAATAGTCGCCGTGCCAAGGGCCATGGCCGCAATGGCTTGAGCCCCTCCCAAGCGATAAATCTCGGTGGCTCCCGCTGTCCGCAGAGCAAACAACAAAGCGGAATTGATCTCGCCGTCCTTGCCGCACGGCGTGCAGACAGCGATTTCAGGGCAACCCGCCACCCGCGCGAGAATCACCGTCATCAACGCCGTTGAGACCAAGGGCGCTGTGCCGCCAGGGACATAAATTCCAACTCGCGGAAAAGGATCGAACTTCTCACCCACTCGCCCACCTTGGGCATTGCTGGAGCGCCAGTTTTTGCGGAGTGACTGGCGGCTGAAGAACTCGATGTTCCTTCCGGCCATGGCCACGGCTTGGCGCAACTCGCGGTCAGCTTTCAGCGAGGCCTTGAGCAGTTCCGCCTTGGTCACCGGCAAGCGATCGGCCGTGAGTTTGGCGCCATCGAATCGCTCCGTCAGTTCCAGCAACGCCGCATCGCCGCGCGTATAAACCGCTTCGATGAGGGCACGGGTGCGCTCCTCGATAGTCTTATCAAAAAGACTGGACACACTCGTCAACCGGCTTAATTGGCTGGCGAAGCCTGAGTCAGTAAATCGAAGCACGTTCATGCGGCGCTGACGCTAAGAAAAGCCCGGCCAAAAGTCAAAAGTGCGCCTAAACCAGCTAAAGGGGGTGGTGGGAATGTTTTGGCTTTTCGCATTTCTGAGGCTGGCCTTGCTAATGCTTTGGGAGATGACAGCAACCGGACAGTCAGAAAGGCAAAGCGACATGAAAATAACCAACCACGTTCCACTGCGGTTTCTTCACTCTTCGAGCGCCAACTTCACGCTTCGCATTCAGAAGAAACCGGTCAACCCATACCTGTTTCCTTTCAGTTCCAAAAAACTAGCCAGCAAAGAGGTTAAATATGAATGGGGACAAAACCACTATCGATGAAAGTCCGTTGGAGATACCCGCTCCCGTTGGGACGGAACGGCGCGCGCATCCAGGCTGGGATACTCTAAGAATTGGGCAGACAGCTCCTTGCCGAATTCAGCCCTGGCCATGGAATGCCGGTCGGGATCGGAAGCTTCGTTGTCATTCACAGAGTGCTCTCCAAGCGTCCAGAGATCGGTCTTGGCGAGGCGCTTGTCATTGCCATGGCGGCTGGGTTCATTTTCCAGGAACTGCTTTTCCACGTCTCTGTCGAAGCCGCTATGGCCTTTCTTCTCATTCACCGCTTGCGTTGGCAGGAGACAAAACACAACGGGGCAATGTCCCCGAGAGCCATTACGGCGGTCACATGGAACGTGCATGCGGCTGCGTGGACGCATGTGGATGGAGCCTTAACGGGTTGGGTGGCTTCATTCGCCGTCGTAGTGGTGCTCGGCGGCAGATGGCATCGCCCGACTGGTCACCGGGCGTTGGGGGGCACTTATAGTGCCCGTGGGCGCAGCCATATCCTTTCTGGCTGCGCCCGCAAATTTTGGCGTCGAAAAAATGAAGGCAGCACCGGCGGTGTTCCTGGCGGTGGTCAGCAGCTTTCTGCTTTTTGGGTCGGGCACAGGGGTCATTCTAATGAAGGAGCAGTGGCGTGCATCCGCATCGGTGCGCATGGATCAGGATCGTTTAACAGGGGACATGGAAGGCGGGATGGTCTTCGGCGAACACCTGGCTTGATTGTTAACTGGGTTGGGTTGACAAGTCAGGACGGGCGAAGATGCCCGCCTTCCAGAAAAAGGCAGTGGGGAGGGAGACCAGGCCAGACGTAATGCCTCTCGGGAATTCAGGCAGGGGTTCGTCCCGGAGGGACATCCGACAATAACCCGGCGTTTCAACGCCGGGTTAAGCCGACAATACAGACAAGTCCCGGAGGGACGGCAGAGAATTCAACTCTTAAACCTGATCTTCTTTCGTCCCTCCGGGACTCGGTGGTCTTTGAACCGCACCACCCGGCGTTGAAACGCCGGGCTATTTTCACTCTGTCCTCCTGACAAGGGACGGCGAATTCCCGAAAGGCATTAAGGCCAGACGGTAATTGAACCCGCCGAGTTCAGATCTTTACTATTTTTCCACCGCGCCTGACGCGCAAACGCTGGCCGCGCCAGGTGACTTGATTGCCGAGAAAAGACAGCGCCCAAATGGAAACTCGCAACAGATCCTTCAGCGGGGCAATCCACGCCGAGTTCAAATCAAGTTGCCGGGTCATCTTCCCTTCCAGATAGATGGCAATCAACATTCGCGCACAGACGCAACCGCAAGCGATGAAAAAGACGGCAGGCACCGGCTGACTTATGGCCCAGAGCAAACTCCAAAAAGTGGTGTCGCCCAGGACGCTGAAGAAATAGGGCGTTGGCTGGCATACGCGGATGGTTCGTGCCCAACGCAGTTGGTGGCGCCAGACTTCCTTCCAGCTCGCAGGCGCAGACCAGCATTCCACGACCACGGGACAGAGGGCGATGCGAGCCCCGCGTTGCGCAATCCGATGGCCCAGTTGATAGTCGTCTGCCAAATAATCGATCAGCGCGATGAACCCGCCCATCTGTCTGAGCTGGGCGCGGCTGGTGGCCATGACGGCGCCCAAAGCGAAATCGACGGGTTTGAGAGCCTGCGCCAGCAACACCTGGCTCCAGAAATCGGCATTGACGCCGAATGCTTCCAGGCGCATGGCCAGGCCGGAAGGGTTAACCAGCCGATAGAAGCAATGGACCAATCCGACACCGGAATCCGCCAAAGGCAAGACAAGCTGACGAAGAAAATCGGCGGGCACAAGGACGTCGGCGTCGCTCACGATCATGGTCTCGTGCCGGGCCAGTCGCTCCAGGTGAACGAGGGTGGATACCTTGGCATTTGCTCCCAGTTGTTTGCTGCAGAAGATGAGTTGCGCATCGTGCCTGGGATGCTCGATCATCAACTGGCGAACAACGTCACAGACGGGGTCATCCTCTGAAGCCACACCAAACAGGATTTGCACCGCGCCTTCGTAGTTCTGTTCAAACCAGCTTCGCAAGCACCTGGCCGTCTCCAGGTCGGCCCCTTGGAGCGGCTTCAGCAGAGTGACAGGAGGAGTGAAGCCCTTGTCCTGAGCGCGTCGGTGAAGCGGAAATCGCCAGGCGACCAGCCACTGCCAGACGGTCAGTCCGAGACTCAACCCCGCCAGCGTTGTCAGGACGACGGTCAGGACCACGAATTGATTTCCTTAAAGCTGGTCCACAGCAATGACCCGCAAAATCTCTTCCACAGTCGTCTGTCCAGCCAGCACCCGGCGCAGACCGTTTTGCCACATCGTTTGCATGCCTTGCTGGATGGCCACCTGTTGCAGGGCGCGGGTCGGCATCTTCTGGAGCACGGCGTCGCGGAAAACCTCGTCGGCGACGAGCAATTCTGTTATGGCGGTGCGCCCGGAAAACCCCGTGTTGAGGCATTCCTTGCATCCCGCCCCGCGCTTGAATTCGGTGGTGGAGGCGACTTCCACCGGCACAAGCCGAAGCTGAGCGGGTTCGGGTTGATAGGTTTCAGAACAGTAAGTGCAATTCCTGCGAATGAGCCGGATGCTCAAGACAGCGATGATGCTCGATGCCAGCAGAAACGGTTCGATATCCATGTTGATCAACCGGGCAAACACGCCGGCCGCGATGCCGCTGTGAATGGTGCTGATGACGAGGTGGCCTGTGAGCCCGGCCTGCACGGCGATGCCGGCGGTCTCCGCGTCGCGAATTTCGCCCACCATGATCACCTGCGGATCCTGCCGCATGAGTGAGCGCAGGGCTCTGGGGTAGGTGAAGTCCTGGGCCGGATTCATTTGCGCCTGACTGACCATGGGCAGGTTGAATTCGACCGGATCCTCCACCGTGCTGATGCTCACCGCCGGACCGGAGCGCTGCACGATATGATAAAGCGCGGAATAGATGGCCGTGGTTTTGCCCGAACCCGTCGGACCGGTAAGAAGAATCAGCCCGCTCGGACGTGACAGGAGCTGGCTGAAAGTTTTCAACGTGTCGTCGTCGAACCCAAGGCTGCTCATTTCAAAACTGCGATTGCCAGGATCGAAGAGCCGCACCACGATCTTTTCGCCGCGCGTCGTGGGAAAAACCGAAATGCGCAACTCCACGCCGCCGAGATCGGGTCCCGCGGGGGCATGTCCTTCCTGCGGCAAGCCCGTCTGGTAGCTAATCAAGTTGGCCATCACTTTCAGCCGCCCCGAAATTCTTTCCATCAGGTCCAATGGCAAATGGACGAGTTCCGTCAGCACTCCATTGAGACGCACACGCACGACTAACGTGCTCTCCCACGGCTCGATATGAATATCGCTGGCCTTGGCATTGATGGCATCGAGCAGGATGCAATTGACCAGCACGCCTGTTTCCAAGCCGGTTTCGGCGGCGTCAGACTGAAGATATTGGCTGGTCTGATTCACAGAAAAAGGCCGATTCAGCGTGCTGATTACAGGGTTTCCAAGGGGCTGACCAGCCTTAATTTCCGTTGAGAATCAGGCAGTTAAGGGGGAAGAACCTGCCCCGGCGCCACTTCAACATTGCCAACCGGCCCGAAATTTTCTATAAGCTATTGCGACAAGCCAAGTTCATGACGACGCGCTTGAACCTCATACATCCATACCACTATGGCAGACAAGCTACGCTGCGCGGTTATTGGCACCGGCGCAATCGGAATCAACCACTTACTTAGCCTTCAAGCCTGCCCCCGCGCTGCTGCCGTCGCCATCGCGGAGAACAATCCTCAACGCGCCCGCGAGGCCAGCGAACGTTTCAAGATCGCGCGCAGCTACAACGACTTTAATGAATTGCTCGAGCAGCCGGATATCGATGCCGTGGTCGTGGCCGTGCCCAATTACCTGCACGCGACCGTAGCCATTGCGGCTCTCAAAGCGCGCAAACATGTCCTGCTGGAAAAACCCATCGCCACCAACTTTAAGGACGCTGTAAAGATCGTCGAGGCTGCCAAAAAAATGAAGCGCACCCTGATGGTCGCCCAAAACTTCCGCTTTAACCGCCACACCCAAATGGCCAAAATGATGATCGAACGCGGCGACCTGGGTGAAGTGTATCATGCCCGCTGCTTTTGGCTGCGGCGCAACGGCATCCCGCGCATCGGTTCGTGGTTTACACAGAAGAAATTCGCCGGAGGCGGCTGCACCTACGACATCGGCAGTCATTTGCTGGACGCGTGTCTGCACTTGATGAAGGATTTCGAAGTCGAGTCCATCAGCGCCCATACCTGCGCGAAATTTGGCCCGCGCGGATTGGGAGAAGTGGATTGGGGCAAAAGCGAGATCGACCCGCAAAAGCCCTTTGATGTGGACGATTACTGCACGGCCTTGCTCAAACTCAAGAGCGGCCACACGATCATTCTGGAAGCCAGTTGGGCCGCTTATCTGCCGACAGACTCGCCGCGCGACCATGGAATCGATTTGCTGGGAACCAACGCGGGCTTAAGCCTCTTCCCGGCTCGATTATTCCGCAACGGCCCCAACGGCTACGAAACGATTCACCTCAACGCTCCGAAGCTCGTGCACAGTGAAGACCGCACGCATCACTTCGTGGCCTCCGTGCTGGACGGGAAAAAGCCGCTGGTCACGATGGAGGAATCGCTCAAGCTGCAACAGATTCTGGATGCCATTTACGCCTCATCCGAGACCGGCAAGGAAATACGACTCAAATAACCGATCCCGGACGCGCCGGACAACCGGCCATGGAGGCGGCTCACTGAGTGCAGAGGCACAGCAGAGTCCCTAGACAAATGCTCCTCTCAGGCACGTCATAGTTACAATAGATGCCGGCTTGCATTGATCTGGAACGTCTCTACGACGATCATGCCCAGGCTTTGTTTGCTTTTTTGCTGAACCTCACCCGGAACGAAGCGGATATCCGCGACCTGCTGCAGGAACTGTTCGTCAAGCTTGCCCGTCACCCCGATATCATGCAGGACGTCCGCGACGAACGCAGCTTTCTCCTGCGTCTGGTCCACAACACCGCCATTGACCTGATTCGCCGCCGCGACACACGCCAGAGGAATTATGACCGGTTTGCTTCGCAGTCCGCTGCCGTTTTTGCACCGACAAACGATTCGGATGAACGGGCCTTTCGGCAAGCCCTCGCCGAGGCGCTGGGAGGATTGCCTCCAGACCAGCGAGCGGTTGTCCATTTGAAACTTTGGGAAGGACTGACTTTCGAGGCTATCGCCGAAGTGCTCGCTATCCCCGCCAACACCGCCGCGAGCCGCTATCGTTATGGCTTAGACAAATTGCGCGAGCGGCTCCGTCCCCTATATGAGGAACTGAAATGAGCACGAATGATTTTGAAAAGCAGCTTCGGCAGCAGCCATTGCAAACCGTGCCACGCCAATGGCGGTCGGGGATTTTACAGGCGGCCCGGGCGGCGGGCGCACGCGCTCAAACCTCAGCGCTCAACCCTCAACCAACCTCGTGCTGGCGCGAGTTTTTCTTTCAATGGCAGTGGCATTTGGCCGGGATGGGCGCGGCCTGGCTCTTAATCGCGGTGCTAAACATGGGCCAGTCATCCGCGCCACTGCCAGCCACGGCCAAACAAACCACTCCGTCACCAACTCAAGTCTTGATGGCGCTTCGAGAAAACCGCCGGCAACTGCTGGAACTGATCGGGCCGGCCGCCATGGAAACAGCTCCCACCCCGTCGAGTTTTGTTCCACGTCGCCGAAGCGAACTTGCATCACCCAGCGCCGTGGCTTGACATGAGTGATTCCAGCCAGGCTTCAGTTCTTGAGCGCAGCTCTCTCTTGCGGTTTCTTCGCGGGCTCTTCCGCTGGCGCGTCATCCGGCTCGCGCTGATCGTGCTGGCGTGGACGGCTACCGTCATCGCCCTGATCTATGCGGAAGAAAACTGGCGCGGGCGTCGGGCGTGGAACAAGTATCGGCTGCAATTGGAAGCCCGCGGTGAACAACTCGATTTAAGAGCATTCATACCCAAGCCGGTTGCCGACAGCGAAAACTTCGCCGCCACGCCATTCTTCACGTTCTTGTTTGCTCACAAGACCAATAGCCACGATTGGCTGGACAACTATGCCTGGGCCCTGAAAAGGATCTCCAAACCGAAGACGACGAACGACGCAGGCAATCGATCCTTTACCGATCTCGCCGCGTGGGAAATGGCCTTTGACGCCATTCGTCTTGGCAGAACCAATCGGGACCAGAAATTTAAGTCGGACAAAGTCGATCCTCAGTCACGCGCCCAAGCAGCCCAGCCTGTTCTGGAGGGACTAAAAGACAGCGAGGAAAGGTTAGCGGAAGTCCGCGCTGCCAGTCAGCGGCCGTATTCGCGTTATCCAGTGTTTTACGATTTGGACAATCCTTGGGGAATCCTGCTGCCCCACGTTGTCAATGTGAAGCTGCTCTGCCAGCGCTTGCAACTCAGAGCTTGCGCCCAACTCGCGGCAGGCCGGAGCCAAGATGCGTTGCAAGACGTGAAACTCGCGCTTTACCTCGCGGACTCACTTAAGGAAGAACCCTTTTTGATTTCCTACATGGTGCGCGTCGCCTGCGTGCAAATCACCATTCAGCCCGTTTGGGAAGGCCTGGCCGAGCACCGCTGGTCCGAGGCCCAACTTCAGGAACTTCAATCGCGCCTCCAGCAATACGATTTCCTGGCCGACATAAAACACCCGTTGGGCGCCGAGCGCGCGGCGGGCATTCTGACGGTCGATCTCGTGCGCAGAAAACAGTATCTTCTGAGCGAACTGTCCGACGCTGAACTGTCCGACTCATCTGCAGGATCCAGCGATACTTTGATGAACCTGCTCAGCCGAGTCGCTCCCCGCGGCTGGTACTATCAGGAGCAGCTCAGTTACTGCAGGCTCTATGAGGAGCAGTTAAAAGGAACTTTTGACCCCAGCCAAAGAAGGGTTTGGCCGAGCCAATGCCAATCCAATGCCAGGGAGCTTGACCGGCGAATCGCCGGAGGCCGCCTTGGAAAGGGCTTTCATGCTCTCATGCGTCATCACGTCATGGCCGCCTTACTACTGCCCGCCCTCAACAACGTGACCGGGAGATCTGCGAGGGCACAGACAGCGACGGATCAGGCCGCTCTGGCCTGCGCCCTGGAACGATATCGACTGGTCCATCACCAATTCCCGGACAAACTCGAAGGGCTCGTCCCTGTTTTCATCGAGAGACTTCCTCATGATGTCATCACCGGAAAACCCTTTGTGTACCATCGGACCGAAGACGGGCAGTTTGCCCTTTACTCTGTCGGCTGGGATGAAAGGGATGACGGCGGCGTGGCTGGCAAAACGTTGTTCGCCGAGAAGGGCGATTGGGTTTGGAGTTATCCCTCCAGGTAAAGGAGCGCGGACGTCTCGTCCGCCCGAATAAGATAGGGGCGTTTGCGCAAATGCCTTCGCCCGCGCCAACTCACTGTTTGGTGAAGGGTTTCGCTTGATGCAATCATTGCTGAAGATGTTATCAGGATGGTCATTCTGTAGGTTCGGGCGGACGAGACGTCCGCGCTCCAATGGCGTCGTTACGGCGAAGTTTTGGAACCGCGTGAGATTGACGAGGCGTCCACCTGCCTCAACTTGAAAGTTGAGGCAGGACCGCAAATGTGTTCCGATTAGTCCAAAGATAACCGTGGTGCGCCTGAATGTTTAGAGCGATTGCCAGAATTCAATTCCGATTGGCAACCTATTGGACATGCTGCGGGTCGCAGACCCGCGCTCCTGGAGCGCGCCTCTGTGAGGCGCAGCAGCCTTGGCTCCTGGTTTGGTCGGAAATTATTCTTGGTAATCGCTATAGCATCTGGACGAATCGGTTGCTGATTCTGGTTGCGGCCGCCGGCGCAGGGTGTGTTCATGACCAGGTCCGCCGCGATCCAGCCGTGATCGCGGAGGCCACAGCCCTCCGGTTTCTACAACGCGAAGTGCCTTCCTGGTCCCGGGAGAACGGCTGTTTCTCATGCCATAACAACGGCGATGCAGCCCGTGCCCTCTACGCGGCAACGCAAAAAGGTTATCGCATCGCGCCCAATGTTCTGGCAGACACGACGGCCTGGGTTGCGCAACCGGGTCGCTGGGACCATAACAAAGGCGATCCGGGATTTAGCGATAAGCGACTTGCCAACATTCAATTTGCCGCAGCTCTTCTCGCCGCCTGGGAAGCTGGACACGTAAAGAATTCTCAACCACTGCAAGAGGCCGCGCGAAAAGTTGCCGCCGATCAAGAAGCGGATGGCGCGTGGCACATCGAGCCGCAAAACCCCATAGGTTCTCCGGCGACATATGGAACCACGTTGGCGACATTCATGGCCCTGAAGACACTTCTTCGCGCAAACCTGCCCGAAGCCAGCGACGCTATTCGAAAGGCCAGGGATTGGCTGCAGCGCACGTCCGCGGACAACATGCTCACCACATCGATCCTGTTGCTGGACGCGTCTGGATCAGGTTTTCACCTCCATCCGGCATCAAGCATTGAACAAAACATTGCTGCGATTCGGCGCGCGCAGACCTCCGATGGCGGCTGGGGACCTTATCCTGATTCGCCGCCGGAAGCGTTCGACACGGCAGTAGCGCTGCTGGCGTTGGCAGAGGCGCGCACGCGGCCCGGCGTTGACGGGCTGATCCATCGAGGTCGAAGTTTTCTGGCGGCTCAGCAAAATGCGGATGGAAGCTGGCCGGCAAGCACGCGCCCCGCAGGAGGGGCGAGCTATGCCCAACGCGTTTCGACGACCGCATGGGCGCTGCTCGCCTTGCTCTCCACAAGGCAATGATTCGTGAAGAGGGACTATACTGGTTGCCAAAAGAAATTTCCGCTTAGGCTTACAAAGCATCCCCTCACCCGCCCTTCGGGCACCCTCTCCCCCACTGGGGGAGAGGGATGGGGTGAGGGGGTTCTGCCTCCTGTTCGGAAATTTCTTTTGGCAATCTCTCTAACCCAACGGCAGCAGTTGAACGCCGGAATCCGAAGGACATAACGAATTACCGCACCGCAAAAGGCAGCTTGACCACCGAATTGGTGAATCGCCGCGGCACACCTTCAAAAAGATCGACTTCGAAGGGTTTGCCAATATTGTTTCCGGCGAGGTCCTCCAGCGTGGTCTGCACGGCGACTTTGTGCGGGCCGCGGCGCCAGTTGCGCGTCGGGGCGAACGTCCACCGGCACTCATGATTCTCCAACGCCGCTTTTCCTTCCACGAGCCTGCCATCCGGATCCATCACGTGGATGACGCGTTGGGCCAGGGCGTGGTCCATTGGCTTTGGAAAGGTGATGGAAAGCGGATCACGCGTGCCCGACTTCGGAGACTGGATGTTCCACCGCTCGGGCTCAGGTGGATCGCGGTCCGGCGGTCCCACCTTGAACACCTTCTGAAAATCATCCTTGAGAGCGTTTCCCGAACCGTCCTTCCACGCGCGGTCGATGGCGAGCGTATATTGCCTGCCTGCTTCCAGGGCCGGGCCGACGTCTTCCAGAGGGCGAACTTCGCGTTTGATTCGGCCCGGATCGATGAACAGCGTAAGCCGTGTCATGTCCGGGTTCCATAACTCCTCATCAATTTCCAGGAAAGGCAGCTCGATCACCTTTCCGGTTTCATCCCGCAGATGAATGTGCTCGTAAATGCGCCCTCGACTCATCGGCGCGGAGAAGTGCAGGTAGAATTTGAGCAGGTTTTCCGGAAGCACCTCGGCGCTGGGATAAATCTGAGTCACCACCGTCGTGGGATTTGTCGCGCGCGATCGGGCTTGATACACTGCTGAGATCGCTCCACCTCTGAAGTCGCTTTGACCCGGCAGTTGGTCCGGACGAAAGACGGCCCGATAGGTGAGACCGGGTTCGAGCCGAAACTGCGGCTCAAAGCGCAACAACTCTGATTGGATGCGATAGCTTCCCAGCATGGGCAGCAAGCCCACATCCGCGATCAAGTCGCCCTGTTCGGCGTAAACCGAGAGCACCTGCTGCCATTGGCCGGTTTTCCAGTTGGCTCGGCGCAGTTTCTCCAGAGCAGCCTGGCTCAGACCCAAAACTTCGACGGTTACTCTGTTTGTGTCCGAGGGGGCGGACGCCCAGCGAACTGAAAACGGCTGCTGCGGCCTCGATGTTGTCAGGGCGGGATCTGCCGCCTGCACGTCCGAAAAAAGGACGACAAACCCAGCGACGAGACTTAGCTGCAACGGCCGGCACCACCGCCTGCCGTGGAGGCCTGCAACCTGCCGCGCGCGTTGCCGCTCCAGAATTTCAGACGCGCTGTGAATCCGCACGTGAATTCGGCCGCATGTTCGGTTCTGCGCCGGGCGAGATGCCCGGCGCTACACAGCCGGTTACGGCAAGGGCAGCGACTCGAGATTCAACGAGCCACCTTCACCCCGCCTTAACACCACCACGTTTTGCTGGTCGAACCGATCGAGCTGGTCCACGCCCTTCCAGGCCTCGATCGTCTCGTAGGGCTGGCCCTTCTTGCCGCCGCCAGTCACGGGGTCAGTAATGCTGTCGGCGTTCTCGATGCGATCGGTGCTGATCTTCATGACGCCACGGCTGGTGTTGGCGAGCAGGAGATAATCCTTGCCGTCCTTTTGATATACGATCATGTCGAGCGGTCGATTGCGATTGCCAAGTTCGGCGATGGTCTTGCCCTTAATCTTAGCCCCTGGTTTCAATTCCTTGATCGGGAATTGCACCAGCGGCGTGCACGTATAAGCCGCCAGAAGGTGCGGTTCATTGCCGATATTGAACGGCACGAAAGTGCGGACCGGGGAGCGCGTCTCAAATTTCCCATGGGCGCCATGATAGATCTCGACGCTCGTGCCGTTGGCTACCGTCTTGAACGGGAACGGAATGGCCCGCAGCGTCGAAGCAAATTCTTCATTGGACATGCCGGCAATCAACACCCGATCCTGAAAAAACGCGATGTCGGTGATCGATTCCTGCCGAGGGTTGCTGGTCCGGTTGCCTTGCCCTACCACACCGTCAACCGGCGCATCCGGAAGTTCCGCACGCGAGAACCTTGTTTTGTCCAGCGCGACGAGTTCAGGCTGGCCATCAGCCTTCACTCGGATGAGCACGGGCGTGGCGTCGGAGCTGCGTCCGCGCGAAACGGCCAGATACGCGTTGCGGGAGAGGGGATTGATCACCAGGTCGTCGATGAGAATCTGGTCGGCGCTCGCACCGAGCAATCCGGCGATCTTCTGATTGATGCCTTCGACCTTAAGTGACGCGGCACCTGAAGCAGGGGTGGTATCGCCCGTGGCGACGGCGACAATTGCCGCCCCTTTCGTATCGGCGACAAAAAGAATGCCCTCCGGACCAAAGGCCAGCGGGCCCATCGATTTGAAGGCAGGTTTGCCTTCCTTCATATCCGCCGTCCAATTGGCGGCGTGCGCGGCAGGCAGAACGACGCCGAGCGCGAGCAGAGTTAACAGAATGTTTTGAGTGATTCGTTTCATAACAGGACTGGACTGGTTTGTTGAGACCATCCCGAACTGACACGGAACCTGCCGCGTCGGTTGCTAAGATGATTATGCTTGCAGGATGTGGCGAGGGACCGAATCCGTCAAGATCAACTCATGCTCAACTGAAATGCGCCCTGCAGCGCTTCAATCTCGCAGCGCGCGAAAGAACCGGCCTAGCCAATTCGTCGCGGGTGAATTGGTGTAACGCACCGTGCCGGTCACATTGGTGAGCAAGGCAACGGATTGCCAGCTATTTGTGTTCGCCAGGTTGGTGCTGCTTAGAAGCCAGTACTTCTGGCCCGCTTCACCGGTCAATTTCACTTCCACGGAATTGGTTAGTCGCGTCACGCTCAAGGCCGGTTGGTTGGGAGGAGCGAACGTTCCCCAACCAAAGCTGGCATGAACCGCGCGGCACCAGATGGAAATGGCATTCCAGCCCTCGAGGGTTTGGCCCGTGGGCAGTTGCACCAGGTAGGTTTCATCATTGTAAGCGCGCGCCAGTCTGGGGCTGGCAGTCAGGCCGCCGATGTCGAAAGCGGCAGCCGTTTGGTTTGTGGCCAGGTAAACGTACATGTCCGGCGCGGCGCCGTCGTAGCTGAAGTGAGTCAACCGAATGCTCCGTTCATCGAGAATGGTCGCGGTGCCCTTCACGCCGTGCCCCGTCTGCGTAAGGTGCGTTTCCCAGCCGGCGCGAGGATAGGTTGTTTGCGCGATGGCCGCAGTTTCCGCAGCAACGAACACAATCGCAAAAGCCCGATGGAAGTGGACAATCCGATTCATAAACGTGTGGACTGGTTTAGAGAATGACGCAGCGGTTCAGCCTTGGCCAGACTTCCTTTTCGCTCCCGTTTCGCAGCGCATTATCGGTCGGGTGGGCGAGCGGCGGAGCTGTTCCGCGAATCCAGCCTCGCGAAAAGCTCCCACGATTCCGGTATGCGCAAATACGTCTGGCATGGGATCCTTCTTGGGATCTTGCGGATAACCTTCGACAATTTTCCCGCCACGCTTGCCAACATGCCGAACAGCGGCCTTCAGCAGTTGGACCGACACACCTTTGCGTCGAAATGCTTTGGCGATGAACAGGCACGCGATGGACCAGACGGGTTGGTCGTCGAGCGGCTGCAAGACTCGCGAGCGCTCCAGGGCCGGATACATTTCTCGCGGAGCAAGCGCACACCAACCAACAGGCTCGCCAGCGGCATAGGCGAGCAGGCCCGGCGCTTCACCCGATCGGACAATCCTTCTCAGTGCCTGCCTGTTTTTCTCACCCTTTTGCTTTTCATATTGGGAACGCTTCAATCTCCACAACATGCACCAGCACCCGCCGCAAGCGCCCCGCTCGCCAAAGAGTTTTTCCAAATCCGGCCAACGGCCCGGGGTGACTGGATGAACTTCCACCTTCAGCGCGGCGCCTCGTTCGCGTGCTGCGGGATCGTTCATGGCGCTGCTTCTCAGGGTTACTCTTGCCCCTTTCAGCCTTTGCTTCCACGCCAAACGACTACCCCAGCGCGCTCGAGGGCTGGGCCGCTCCGTTGGGGTGCCAAGACCTAAATGCCTTCCACCCTTCCGGTGGAATCGCCCAGACGGTCCACGTCTCGCACTCCGAGCCGGTCCGCCATGCCCAGAAAGAGATTGGTCATCGGGACGCCGCCAACCTTTACAAAACGTCCGGGCGTCAAGGCGCCGCCGCCGCCGCCTGCGAGGATAACGGGGAGATTGACGTGCGTGTGCCGGTTGGCGTCGGCGTTGCCGCTGCCATACACGATCATCGAGTTCTGGAGCAGCGACTTGCCGTCCACGTCTTTGGTCTGCTCCATTTTTTCCAGGAACCGCGCGAATTGTTTTACGTAGAACAAGTCTATCTCCGCCACCTTGTTGATCATCTCCTGCTTGTTTTGATGATGGGTGAGGTAATGGTGCCCCTCGTCGATGCCGATCTCCTGGAAGGAGCGGTTGCTGCCCTCATTGTTGAGGAGAAATGTGGCCACGCGCGTCGAGTCGGTCTGGAAGGCCAGGACCATCATGTCGTACATGAGCTGCATGTATTGCTCGAAGCTGGGCGGAACACCCGCGGGCGTGTTGACAGCCGGGTCGGGCGTCTTGCCGAAGCGCTCGGCCTTTTCGATGCGCTTCTCGATCTCGCGCACGCTGCCCAGGTATTCATCGAGCTTTTGCTTGTCGCGCGCGGTGAGTTGCCCTTGCAGGCTGCGCGCGTCGTCGAGCACGAAGTCCAGAATCGAACGTTGCTGCTGTTGGCGGCGCTTGAGACCTTCGTGCCGCTCACCCGGTGCGCCGGCACCGAAGAGCCGCTCGAAGAGCAGACGCGGATTTGGCTCGGGGGAAATGGGCTGAGTGGCCGAGCGCCAGGCCAGGTTGTATTGATAGGCGCAGGAATAACCGGAATCGCAATTGCCGGATTTGCGCACCGCATCGCAGGTCAGTTCCAGCGAAGGGAACCGGGTGAGGTGCCCGATCTGATTGGCCATGACCTGGTCGATGGAAATACCAGCCTGAATGTCCGCGCCGGCCGTCTTCTTGACGCGGACGCCTGTCAGGAACGTGCCGCTGGCGCGCGCATGGTCGCCTGCGCCGTCCGGGCCGGGCGTGGCGTTGACGTGGTCCATGCCGCCAAGGATTTGGAGTTGATGTTTCACCTTCTCCAACGGCTGCATCGTGCGGCTCAGTTCAAACTCTTTGCCTTCGCCTTTCGGCCACCAGCTCGGTTGGATGGCGCCGTTGGGGAAGTAAACGAAGGCGGTGCGCAAGGGCGCGCCCGTGGCCGTGGTTGCCAACTGGCCCGCTGACGTCGCCCCCTCGGCAAGCAGGCCCAGAGGCCGCAGGGATTCAAGCGCCGGCAGCGCAAGGCACGCGCCGATTCCGCGCAGAAAGTGGCGCCGGCTCAGGCTGGCCAAGCGTTGCGCCGCCATATTTGGGTTCAGCGGATGGTTCGTTTTCATAGCTTATTTAAGTTGAACAGTTCTTTCCGCAGGTTGAGCGGGTTCGACCGCAGCCACGACTGAAGGATTTCGACGTTTCTGGAAGGGCGCGGATTCGATCACACCCATCAACAAGGCCGAGAAGCGCCCTTGCTCCCGTTCCAGGCTTTCGACGATTTGGTCCACCGTGTGCACGTCATAATCTTCCAGGCCCCGGCCCAAAGCGTAGGTAAGCAGCTTTTCGGTCAGGCAGCGATAAAAATCTGCCCGCCGGGTAGTGGTCAGAATGCGTTTGACGTCGCGGACACCCTCGAATGGCTCGCCGGTAATCAGTTTGCCCGTTGCATCGACGGGCTGTCCGCGCTCTTTGTCGCGCCACATGCCCAGGGCATTGAAATTCTCCAGCGCCAAGCCGAGCGGATCCATGCGGTTGTGGCACGAACTGCACAGCGGTTTCTCGCGGTGGATGGCCAGAACTTCCCGCAACGTCGGCTGGCGCCCTTCGGCCTCTTTCTCCGATTCTTCCAGCGGAGGAACATTAGCCGGTGGTGGTGGCGGCGGCGTGCCAAGAATGTTGTCGAGAATGAACAGGCCGCGCTTTACCGGCGACGTCCGGGTCGGATTCGATGTCACGATCAAAACCGAACCATGCGTGAGCACGCCTCCGCGCGGATTGTCCTCGGGCAACGCGACGCGGCGCATCTCGTTTCCGGTCACGTTGGTGATGCCGTAATGTTTCGCCAGTCGTTCGTTAAGGAAGGTATAGTCACTGTCGATCAACTCCAAAGCGCTGCGGTCTCCCCGCAAGATGTGAGCGAACACCATCTCGGTCTCCTGGCGGAGGGCGCGTCGCAACTCGCCATCCAGTTCGACCTGCGGCCGATTTAACCTGCGGCGGCGAAATTCCTCCCGCATCTTCTCCAGTTCCGCCCGCTGTTCCGGAGTAAGCTTTTCCTCGGGGATGTCGCGCAGTTCCTCAAAGCGGCGGCGCCGGCGCTGGAAGTCTCCGAACTGGCCGGTGTCTCTGGCCAGCACGACACGCGCATTGATATCAATGCCGTCCACGTCGCGCGTCTGCAGCCATTGCCCGACGAAATTCTCCACCAACTCACGTGAGCGCGGGTCTTCCAGCATGCGCTTGACCTGAGGGCCGAGGTTCTTGCGCAGTTGGCCGCGTTCAGCAAGGCCAAGCAACTCGTCATCCGGCATGGTGGACCAAAGGAAGTAGGAAAGCCGCGCGGTCAGTGAGTATTCATCCACCAGAGGGTGGCCTTTGGCCGGCTGACCGGACGCCGTCTCTTCCACGCGGAACAGAAAACGCGGCGAGGCCAGCACAGGCACCATGGCCTGCGCAATGCCGTCTTCAAAGCGTTTGCCCGGCTGCGCATAAACGTTCTCCGCAATGGCCACCAGCTTTTCCACCGTCCGTTGCTCGGCGGGCCGCCGATAGGCCCGCCTGGCAAAACGGCTCAACACTTCGCGCGCGTATTCGCGTCGCGCTGCCTTGCCCTCCGGCGGGTCTTTCGAGAAGAACAATTCGAAATTCTTTGGCCGGACCCAATGCTCCTTCTCCAGGGGTCCCTGCACCTGCACGGAGACAATGCGTAAGTCCAGGGAGTTCTTCTTCTGATCGACCGGCGTCAAAGGGTGCAGTTGGAAGGCAAGCTGACGCTCACCCGGCTGCCATTTCTCATCGAACTCAAATCGAAACTTCTTGTTGTTGTACCAACCAAACTCCTTTTCCAGAAGTTGACGGTCATCCACTTTGAAAACCAGCCGGCAGCGGCCCGGGTCGAAGTCAAACTGTCCGGCCACCTCCACCTCCACGATCAGGTGGTAGCTGCCGGCCTGCTCGGCCTTGAAAGTCTGGGAGAGCTTGGCCTCTTCATAAAACGAATAGCGTTCGGTGTCACGTCTGCCACCCCTGCGATCGCCGCTTCCAAGAATGGTCCGTTCGCGCATGAGATACGGCACGCGGGGCACAGCCGCGGACGTAATCGTCTCGGCGGCCTGCATGTACTTCTCCAACAGGAGCGGCGAAACCGTCAGCACGTCGCCGATGTTGTCGAAGCCGTAACCTGTATCGTCCGGTGGCAACTCCTCTTCCACCCGGAAGTCGTATCCCATCAGATCGCGGATGGTATTACGATACTCGGTCCGGTTGAGGCGGCGAATCGTGACGCGACCGGGGTCGGGGTCTTTTGCATTGATCCCGAATGCCTCATACTTGATCCAATTCTCCAACTGGCGCATCTGTTCGGCGGAAGGGCGCGGCTTCTTTTCCGGAGGCATGATCCCGGCCCGCAGGATTTTCAGCGCCTTCCACCAAAGCTCTCGATGAGCCAGAAGTTCCTCCTCGGACTTGAATTCATCGAAAGCGACTTTGCCTTTATTCATGCCATCCCCGTGGCAATCGTAGCAGTATTCCACTAAAAGCGGCTGAATGTCCTTTCGGAAAAGGGCGAGCGCCTTGTTCTCGGAACCAAAAACTGGGGAGCAGAAGATGGCAAGGCTGATGAAACCTGCCTGCCAGAGGCGTCCAGGCAACGAATGCGCGGCGCTCTGAGGTTGGCGCCATTTTGTTTGGCTGAACAGCCCGTTCATAACCCAGCAAGTCTCCAGTTTACCTTGTTTCCTGGCCACTTTTCGCCTGGCATCGGCGGAGCGAGCGCCCAACCGCGGCCTTCGCGGCGAAAAGGCCATTTCTTTGCCAAGGCGATATTTACGATACGGGTTTTCACCGGGTCAGTCGAGGGGAAATCTTGGCCCTCTCGCCAGGGCTCGTCAGGGCGGATCCGCTCTGTGGACAACCCGCGTTGCCGCCAGATCGATCTCGCTCAGCAGCGGAGCACGATAAAATCGCAGTCCGCCCAAAGGCGATTGCGACATGAAGCCACTGGTGCCGACGAGCACCTGGCTGTCCGGAGAAAACATCAGTCCCCTCAACGGTCCTCCCAGACGCCGGATGGTGAGCAATTCCTGTTGCGTGGCGATGTTCCAAAGCCTGAGGGTGCTGTCCTCACTGGAAGTAGCCAACGTTTTGCCATCGGGCGAGAAGGCGATGTAAGCGACCCGTTGTTTGTGTCCCGCAAAGGCGCCCAGAGGTCTGCCATCATCCGCAGCCCAAAGTTGGACCGTGTCGTCCTGGCTGCTGACGGCCAGAACGCGGCCATCAAAAGAGAAGGCCGCCGCAAAGCCAAATTGCAGGTCGCTCACAAGGTTGGTGCGCAACGAGCGCGTGGCAACGTCCCACAATTCGACCCTGTTTGCGGTTCCAAAGGCGGCCAAGGTCTCTCCCTTGGGTGAGAACAGAACTCTGTGGGCTTTGGCCGTCAGCAGCGTATTAGTCTCATTGGCTATGTCCCACAAACGAAGAGGGCGATCGCGACTAGCCGTCACCAATACCCGGCCATCGGGCGACAGTTCCGCCAAATCGATCCGGCCTTCCGGGCCTTTCAAGGTGCGGAACTCATGGGTTTCGGTGTTCCAAAGCTTGACGCTCCCGTCATCCAGGCTCTGCACAATGGTTTTCAGGTCGTCACTGACGCCGACGGAAAGTCCGTGTCGAAAGCGCGTCAGATCCAACTGGATCTCGTTCTCCGCTTCCCGGGTTGCAAGACCAAGGAATACCACGGCGCCGTCGCGACCAAGCGCCGCCAGTTTCCGACCGTCCCTGGAGAAGCCTAATGGCATCCACGTCCCGGCCAGGGTGTCTTCCTTCGGCGGTTGGCGGATTGGCCACAACTTCACGCCCCCGTCCTTCGCGCCGCTAATGAGCGTCTGGCCGTCAGACGAAAACGTCACTGACAACACTTCCTCCGGATGGCCTTGGAAGGTGGCGATGCGCTGACGTTTTTCGAAATCCCACAGTCGAATCGAGTAATCCATGCTTGCGGTTGCCAACGTCCGGCCATCCGGCGAAAAGGCCAGGGAAGAAATGGCGCCGGTATGTTCGATCTGTTCTGGGGAATCCGGCATGACCGCCACCTCCTTCCCCGATTGCGCATCCCAGATGCTCAGGACGAACACGCCTCGTTGAGAAATTGAGTTCCTGGCCGCCACGATGTGTCTGCCATCCGGTGAAAACGCCAAAGCATGATTATTCCTGAACCAACGCGTGAAGAGATTGGTCGAATCCTGAAGCACGACTGCCGGGCCGGTTTCTTTCAGCGGCCACACGCTGATGCCGGCGTCCGAGTCGGCAGCGATCCTCTCGCCGTCGGGGGAAAAAGCAACCGGACCAGATGCGCCGCGGATCAGACGCGTCCGCTCCCACGTGGTCGTATCCCAAAGCTGCACGCCCCCTCTGGTCATCGAGGCCAGGCAGGTGGCGTCGCGCGACAATGCGATCGGGCCGGAGTATCCCGGCATCGATTTTTCCTTGGTCCAATCGGTGGTATCCCACACGCGAAGAGCGGGTGGAAATCCGGCGGTGATGAGTGTCTTGCCATCGGGGAGGAATATCGCCGAGGCAGCGCCTCTGGGCAGGTTGGTAATCAGTGACTTCGTGCGGAGATTCCAGACGTTCAGTCTTTCATGCAGCCCAACGGCGAGCAGTTCGCCATGGGGAGAAACGGCCAACGCTTGCACCGGACTATGCTGGCGGGGAAGCGCCACGTGGGCATCACCCTGGCTAAGCTGCCAGAGATAGCGCCACTCGAAGCCGCGCAGATCAGGCTCGCCGGACTGCGGCCTGTGTTTGTTCAGCAATTGCGCGGCGCGGCCGTAATTGCCGTCGGTCAGCGAACGCTGGGCGAGGTTGATGTCGGCAACGTATTCATTGAGGCGTGCGGAGGCTTCTTGGCGTTCCGCGCGTCTGGTCTCCCGCTCGGCTTGTTGGCGCAACCCGGCTTCCTGTTGCCTCGCGGTCAACGCGCGGTGTTCGGCGGTCTTGGCGCGCACCGCCTGCCAGGTGCTGATGCCAATGCCCGCCAGAAGAGTGGCGGCTATGGCTGCGGCGGCAGCAAAGGCGCCCCGGTTGCGCCGCACCATTTTTTGAAAACGATAGAGGTTGCTTGGCGGGCGGGCCGACACCAGTTCGCCGTTGAGATAGCGCTGGACATCCATGGCCAGGTCGTTAGTCGTGGCGTAGCGGCGTGTGCGATCCTTTTCCAGACACTTCATCGCCACCCAATCCAGGTCCCCGCGCATGAGGTGAACAAGCTTAATTGCTTCGGTCCGGCGTTGCTTTGCGGTCGTCGTCAACTCGGCCTCGAGCATGGTGGCCAGGCGCGTTGAAGGCCGGGCTGGCTCCTCTTCGCGAATCGTTCGCCGGCATTCGTCGAGCCCCGCCCGAAGCAAAGTCTCCGCATCGAACGGTGTTTTGCCCGTGAGCAATTCATAGAGCAGCACCCCCAGCGAATAGATGTCGCTGCGCGTATCGATGTCCAACCCGCTCATCTCGGCTTGCTCGGGACTCATGTAAGCCGGGGTGCCGATGAAAGCGGTGAATTCGGTGAAGAGCGTCTTGTCCGTGAGCCGCTGTTCGGTGGCCTTGGCGATTCCGAAGTCGATTACTTTCGGAACGGGGATACCATCGTGCAACGTGATCAGAATGTTCGACGGCTTGACGTCGCGATGAATGACACCCTTCTGATGGGCGTGCTGGATGGCCTGGCAGACCTGGATGAAAAGCTTCAGTCGCTCCTCGGTGCGAAGATTATTCTGATCGCAGTAATCCGTGATGCGAATGCCGCGCACCAATTCCATCACGAAGTAAGGACGGCCTGTCTCGGTGGCCCCGGCATCGAGCACCTTGGCGATGTTCGGGTGGTCCATCATGGCCAGCGCCTGCCGTTCGACCTCGAAACGGGCGATGACATTTCTGGTGTCCATCCCCAGCTTGATAATCTTGAGCGCAACCCGGCGTCGGACTGGCTCCTCCTGTTCGGCCATGTAAACGACGCCGCAGCCACCTTCGCCAATTCGCTGCAGCAGTTTGTAACGGCCGATGCGTTCGCCAGGCTTCTCCGTGACGCTGGCCACAATGGCCGTGTCGCCTGGCCCGCACATCGCCGGCGTTTCCATGAAACTGCCGACATCGCTTTGCTCGCGCAGCAGGTCCTCCACTCGCCGGCGCAAGGTCGAATCGGCCCCGCAGGCGGCCTCGAGAAACGCGGCCCGCTCGGCCGGGCCCTTTTCCAGCGCGCCCACAAAAAGGTCGCGTTCGCGCCGGGCAGGAGATGTTTCCAGTTGAGCACTCATTTGAGCCTCTATCTTTATTAGCGAAAACCGGGGTCAAAGTCCGCAATTAACTGGCGTCCTTGCGGCCTCCAAAATAAATCTTATCACCATCCGGCTCGCAACCCTTTCATTCTCTTGCACGATAGAAAATGGCCGGCAGATTCGTCCCCTGACTTGTGTCCGTCGAATGCCAGAGGTTATTCAGCGTGAGCGGTTGCCATGGGAACCATGAAGCCTCAATTTCCGGACTCACCGACCGTTCCAGCATGTAGGTCCTGCCCGGTACGCCGTAAACCGTTAATGAGCGCATCCCCGCAAGCGCATTAACAGTGGCTTCGACCAGTGGCTGGCTTCCGATGACCGTGGCCCGTCCGCTCTGAAGCAGTATCGTGGGCGAAAGACCGGATTGGGCACGCGAGACTGTGACGTCACTCAGGTGAAGCGGGATAAACGCCGAGATTTGTCCCGAGACCGCCGTGAAGTGCAGTCGCGCCAGTTGTCGGCTACCCGCCAAACTCTGGCCTGGCTGCGCGGCAAACCCAATGAGAGCCCCATCGGGGGGCGTGACATTCATCGTCATCGCACCCAAAGATGGGACCATGTTTTCGAGCATCAGACCCGTCAAGCGATCTCGAGGCAGGAGCACCCCATAAGTGAGATTTGTCAGTTCGGCACTCGAGAAGAAACTGATCGCCACGTTCGCCTGGTCGCCGTCGCGCATGACAGCCGCGCCGAGGGCCATCTCGACATAATCTTTGACAACGACGGTGAATGTCCTGGTGTCGCTCAGGGGCGGCATGCCGTCATCGGTCACGCGGATCGCAATGACGTGGGTACCTGGCGCCTGGGCACGAGTCGGCATCCAGCGCAGGATGCCATTAGTCGGATTAACGTAAACACCTGTGGGCGCCTCCGGCTGGAGCGAATACGTCAAAACACTCGGCACGTCGGGATCGGAAGCGACGTTGGTCATAGAGGTGAGCCTGGCCACTTCCGCGATGACGTCGGGAATCTCAGCCAGTACCGGGGGCCTGTTTCCAGTAAAGCCGCTGACGATTTCGGAATGATCCGATTCGCCATCGGCATTGAACGCGCGGACGCGATAAAAGTAAGTCGTATGGGCGATCAAGCCGCTGTCCAGAAAGTGCGTGACACCGATCCCGCTGGTTGCGATGCGCACAAAATTCGTTCCGTCCAGCGAGCGCTCGATGACGTAACCCAGTTCGTTGGCCACATCGCTCCAAAAGAGTTCGATTTGATGGAGGCCAAGCACGCGCGCGACCAGGCCGACCGGTGCCAGCACGGACTGTCGCTTGAGCAGAGTGAAGTAATCTCGCGTCTCGCCATTGGCGCCGAGGAAAATGGCGTCGAGCCGATCTCCAATCACATCGATGACCATCGTGCCGAGTTCGTTCAAAGAGCGAAAGTGGGCCGGATGATCCAACTGTCCCCCCGTGGCCTGGCCAGCGCTGCCTGCCACCGTGTAAACAACGCCCTCGCTCATGGCGTTTTTCCGGTAGGCGCCGGTCCCGTCATCGCGCCCGTCGCCCCCGTCGATCTTCATCGACTCGCTCAGAGTGCTGGAAAACCCGTAATGTCCGTGCAGCAGGAAGGAGCGCTCCCAACAATGGCTGTGTCCGGCCAGCACCAGGTCCACTCCATGGGCCTCCATGATCGGCACGAGGTTTTCGCGGATTTGGACCAGATCGCCTTCCGCGTCGGAGTCGTGGCTCCCGCGCGTGTAGGGTGGATGGTGGAAATAGACGATGATCCACTCCTGCGGGGTGGCAGCCAGGTCGTCGTTCAGCCACTGCGCCATGGCCGTGTTCGTGTCACGCCCGCTGGTCATCGAGTCGAGACAGACGAAATGGATGTTGGCATAGTCGAACGAGTAATATTTCTCGCTGCCGGAAGGTATTCCACCCGCCTCGCCGTTCTGCGGCAGCGAAAAAATGTCGAGGTAAGGGAAATCGGTGGCGGTGGTGGACTGCGCGGTCTCGTGGTTGCCAAGGGCCGGCCATAGAAAGAGATTGCGCAGGGTCGCTGGATACATATCGAACATGGCGGCCTGGTACTCGGCATCGGTGCCGGTGATGTAAGCATTGTCTCCCAGCAGCAACCACAAATCGGCTGGCCCGTTCGTGGCGGCGAAATTGTAATAGGCGTTGCGCGTGCTGATCTGCCGAGCGGGCGAAGTATAGCCGGCTGTGCCCGCATCGCCCAGCACCCATATGCGAGTGGGTTTCCGCGTGCCAGGCACCGGCGAGGTGACAAACCAATAGTTCGTGCCGCCGGTCAGCCTCTGGCCCGAACTGCCAATCGAATAGTAATATCGGGTGTCCGGCTCCAGACCAGATATTGGAACGATGTGTTCCTTGGTACTGCTGTCCCCCGTGGCGTGATTCGCCAGGTTGTTCGGATCCGTGCCGTAGAAGACAACCGCGTCCACATCCGAATCGGTTCGCCAGCGCACGAGGCCGCTCGTGGGCGTGCCCATCTGCAGATACGGCCCACGCCGGAGGGCGAGCAGACTGGTCACAACCACGATGCGGACGGGCGCGGAGGTTCCGATGAGACCGCTGTTATCCGTCGCAACGGCACGAAGCGTATAGGAGCCTTCCAACACGTTCGACCATGTGAGCATGTAAGGTGCGTTCGTGCCTTCGCCCAGTTTGTTCGCGCTCTCGAAGAATTCAACACGGGCGATAGTGCCGTCGTTGGCCGTCGCGGTGGCGCGCACTGCGATGGTCGCTGGCGTCAGGAAAGCTGCGTTGTCCGCCGGACTGGTGATCGCGACCGCCGGCGCCGGATCGATCAGCATGTAGCTCCATTCACCGCCGAAGCGCGTCGGATCAAAGGGATTCCCCGCCTCCCGATCCACAATGGAGTGTTGGGTCGCCCAGCGAACGTCCACCGTGCCGAATGCCGGCTGCGGGAACGTGAAGTGATACGTGATTTCGTCCGCAGTGCTCACGCTCGCCGCGACCGCGCCGCTGATCAGCAGGTCCGCATTGTCCACGCCTGACACCGGCTCCGTGAAGGTGACGCGGATGGAAGTCAGGCCGGTGATGGTCGAGTCGGCGGGCGGCGCCTGCGCGGCGATGCGCGGACTGCTCGGATTGAGCAGCGTGTAGCGCAGGATGGAGCTCGTCGCGCTGGCATTGAACGGTTTTGGCGGATTGTCGAAATCCGCGATGCCGTGGTTTGCCGCCCACGTGATGACCACAGGACCGTAGGCGGGTTGCGTGAAGCTGAAAATGTAGCTCGTGTTGGTGGTGCTGCTCACGGCGTCGGCCGGGACGCCGTTGACGAGCAAATCGCCCGCATCAACATTGGTCACTCCTTCGGTGAAGGTTACGGTGATATTTGTCAGCAACAGCACGTCGCCTTGAACCGGAATCACCTGCGCCACGCGCGGCACCACCACGCTGACGTCGTCGCCAAGGAAAGTGTAGAGCTGGGCGTTGAAGACAAAGTCGTCTGCTGGCGGTTCCGGGACCACGTTGAAAGCATGCACGGCGAGAACATTCGTGCCCTGAACAAGGTAACGCCACGGGTTGAGCAACGTGGCCAGTACGAGGGGCACACCGTTGCTGCCCGGTTCGTTCGCGGCCGTTCGGGCCGAGCCATCAAAAGGAATTTCGCCCGACGGCATGTTGTAACGCCATACTTCGAAGCCGTTAATCCACGCAATGAACCCGTCATCGCTGCGATGGCTGAGCCACAGGGTGAGGGCGCTGGCGTTGGCCAGGACAAACTCCTTGCGGAGATAAATGCTGCCATAAGCATTGTTGGCCATATCGTCCAGGCCGGTTCCGGGAATCGCTGCGTTGGTAAACCCGGGTTCGCCGAAGACGAAAGGGGCCAGCGAGTTTGACCAGCCCGAATCGTCGAAGGCCAGCTGCCGCCATGCATTCGCCGGGGTCGAGGCTTCGTTGGCACCCTTGAGGAACCGCCACGTCGCGTTTGACTGCACCAGCACCGCGCGCGCGTCCAGCGCAAAACTCCACTGCGCGCCGACGCTGGTATGATTAAAGGCGTTGGGTGGGACGGCGAAATCGAAAATGCCGTGATTGCCCGCCCAAGCGACAAGGATGGGGCCCGAGGCCGGTTGTGAGACAAGGAACGTATAGTTCGAGCCGCTGCCGCTCACTTCGAATGCCCGCGTGCCGGCGACGATCAGATCCCCCGCATTGACACCCCGGACGGCCTCGCTGAACGTCACGAGAATCTGCTGAAGGTTCGTGACCGTGGTGGCCGCGGCTGGAGTCCTCGCGACGATGAAGGGCGGAGTGCGGTCGATCAAATCGTAGAACCAGGCCGCGCCGGCGCCGGTTTCGTCGAACGGCCGCACCGAGGGCCAGCCGTAGTCCGTAATACCCTGACCGGCCGCCCATGCGATGCTGACCTGACCGTAGAGCGGACGCGGGAAAGTGAACGTATAATTGGAACGGCTATGACTGGCGTTGACGCTGGTCGCGGGCGCGCCATTGATGAGCAGGTCGGAGGCATCGATGTTCTGAACATATTCACTGAAGGTGACGGTGATGCTGGTCAGGTCGGTGACCGTTGAACCGGCCAGCGGAAACTGCGTCGCTATGGTCGGCGCCACGGTGTTCGTTGGCGGGATGGTGATGATAACCGTAACAGGCGGGGAAGTGCCGCGAAGGCCGTTCACGTCCACCGCGACAGCCCTGAGCAAGTTGGTCCCAAATGGCGCGTCCCAAGGAGCAGAGTAAGGCGGAGTGTCGTCGCTGCCGAATTCCACGCCGTTGCTGAGCAACAGCACATTGGTCACGCTCGTGGTGGCGTTGGCGGTCGCGGTGACAACGAGGTTGGTCGGGCCTTCCATGATTGCGCCGTTGGCCGGACTCGTGACAACGGCGACCGGCGAACCCAATGCGTCATAGACTACGATGCGCACCTCATCCGAAGTCGTGGTGGCGCCTTCATCGTCTGTGACCACCGCGGTCAGCACACGCGCCGCGATGGGTGGGTTGTTCCAAACGAAGGTGTAAGGAGCGTTGGTGGTTTCGCCGAGCTTCACGCCGTCCGCAAGGAACTCGACTTTGGCCACGGCGCCATCGGGGTCGGAGGCGGCGGCTTCCAAAGTGATGAATGCCGGCGCGAGGAAGAACGTGTCGTTCGTGGGGCTGGTGAGAAGGACCAGAGGTGAGAGGTTTCGGATGATCCTCGGCAAGCCCGCCAATCGCAGATCGAAACTGATGTCGGGACTGCTTGGCAGTTCCTGGTGGATTTCCACCGCCAGCACATTAGTGCCCTCCACGAGATTGGTTGCGCTTAACGTGGGATAATCCTCACCTTTCGCTCCAAGAGTCGCTCTCGTCAGGTAAGTGATCGGAGTCGGTGGCCGCGGCAGATTCGAGCTGCGGAAGATTTCCCGGCCATTTAGATAAACCACTCCGGCATCGTCGCGCAAAAGTCTGAGTTGGAGGCTGGTCAAGCCGGCGGGGTTGGAGACAACGAAGCTGTGCCGGAAATAGGTCGTGATGTAGCCATCCGTGTCGGCCGGGTTATAGCCCGGGGTGGGGTTATCCTGCACCACGGTGGCTTCATCGCCATCCCCATAGCCCAACTCAGCCGGGCCATTGGTCCAATCACTGTCGTCGAAGGTGGGCGCGATCCAGTTCGTCCCCTGGTTGGACCCATCATCCAGGTACTTCCATACCGCTCCATACGGCACGATTTGATGGGCTACAGCGATGTACCCCTCTTGGGAATTGTAGCGAGCGCCTGTGTCCGACCAGCCAACCGCCGTCAACCGATGCGAACCGCCCACGACGTCGAACCAGATAGCTTCGAAAGGTGGCGTGGCATCTTCGCCGAATTTCTGTCCATCCACAAAAAACTCAATGTTGGTAATGGAACCCGAGGGCAAATAGGCCCAAGCCGAAACGGTGATAGGATAGGTGAACCAGAACCCCCAGATCGGCTCGAGCAGAGTCACTCCGATGTTCTGAACGAACAGATACGCCACCCCGGCATCCTCCGCACCTGCGTCGGCCTCATGCGCCCCAATCAGCACTCGATCGGTCCCCACCCCCGCCACGGAAAGGCCGAAAAAGTCGGGGCCTGTCGGCGTGGGATTGGTGAAGGTGGTCAGCAACGCGCCGTTGGTGCTGAACAGATACGCCACCTCGGCATAGGCCCCGATCAGCACCGCGTCGGTGCCGACCGCCGCCACGACCAGGCCGAAGGAGTGTTTGAGTGCCGGCGTGGGGTTGGTGAAGGTGGTGAGCAACGCGCCGTTGGTGCTGAACAGATACGCCACCCCGGCATTGCTCGCTCTCGCGTCGTCGCCATATGCCCCGATCAGCACCCGGTCGGTCCCCACCGCCGCCACGGCGCCGCCGAAATAGTCGTAGCCTGCCGGCGTGGGATTGGTGAAGGTGGTCAGCAACGCGCCGTTGGTGCTGAACAGATACGCCACCCCGGCCTCGGTTGCGCTCACGTCGTCGCTAGATGCCCCGATCAGCACCCGGTCTGCCCCCACCCCGGCCACAGCGGCGACGAAGGCGTCGCCCAAATCCGGCGTGGGATTGGTGAAAGTGGTCACCAACGCGCCGTTGGTGCTGAACAGATACGCCCCAATCAGCACCGCGTCGGTGCCGACCGCCGCCACGACGACGCCGAAGCCGTTGCGTGCCGGCGTGGGTTTGGTGAAGGTGGTGAGCAATGCGCCGTTGGTGCTGAACAGATACGCCGCCCCGGCATCGGTTGCGCTCACGTCGTCGCGATATGCCCCGATCAGCACCCGGTCAGTCCCCACCCCCGCCACGGAATTGCCAAACCAGTCGTTGTTTGCCGGCGTGGGATTGGTGAAGGTGGTGAGCAACGCGCCGTCGGTGCTGAACAGATACGCCGCGCCGCCGGTACCGGTTCCGCCCGTGTAGTCACTGGGCACCCCGATCAGCACCAGGTTGGTTCCCACCGCCGCCACGGAATACCCGAACCATTCACCGATTGCCGGTGTAGGATTGGTAAGCGTCAGCGCGATCCAGTTGGAAACCGTGGCCACCTTGTCCGCCGTTAACGCGCCGTTAGCCAGTTGATTAGAGCCCACCGTCCCGGGATTCACATTGGCCGCAGTCACATCGCTGGCCAGAAACACCAAAGCCACAAGAAATGCCACGGATGTTCCGCGTAATAAGGATTTCATCAGCTCTCTGGTTGCTCGAAGTCGATGCTGGCGACAATCGCAGTGCTTGTCGAGGATAACACCATGGTTCGCGCCGAGCGGGTCAAAGTCTCAAAGAGGGGACACGTCAAGATCGACCGCGCTGTTCGCGCGTGGGTCAGGCACGCTCCAAACAGAAACGATTCAATCGATTTGGGGAGCGCGGGTGTCCCGCCGAAAACTCTCACACGTCGAATCCGCGCACAATTCGGTGAGGTCTCCGATGCTCCAAACCCGCCGGCGGGACGCCGACGGGAGCGACCGGGACGGTCGCGCTCCTCTTTTCAACTGAATCGGTCCGGCTTCGGATCCGCTACCGTTGCTCCGCAAGCGACCGTTTCCAAAGTCTGCGCATCTTCCTCCGTGTCCGGAACGCTTTCACCTTTACGCGTGAGATGGACCAACCGGTGATGCGGCTGATTTCTTCCGTGCTCCTCTCTTCGAGGTGCAAGAGCGTAATGACCAGCCGCTCGTCAGGTAGAAGCCGGGCCAACAATTCCTCCAGCAGTTCGCGCGCGGCATGCTTGCGATCGCCGGGCAAGTTGCCCTCCGTCGAGGCAAAACGCGCCACCACCGCTTGCTCTTCCTGACTCAAGTCGGCCCATCGCAACTCGGAACGTGTGCTCTCGTACTTGAGCTGGTTGATGCAGGTGTTGACGGCAATGCGCGACACCCAATGCTCCAAGGGAACGAGGCCGGAGAACTGGTGCAGCTTGCTAAAAATCTTTGCGAACACCGCCTGCACCAAATCTTCCTCACTGGTGCGTCGGGGCAGCCGGCCCCGGACCGACCGCACAATGGTAGGGTAGAGGCGCTCGACCAGTGCTTGCCTGTCATCTTCAGAAGCCGTCGGCAGTTCCGCAGTCGCACGGCGTGGGCGTGGCACCTCCTGGGCGTCTTTTGCAAGGTTTCCTGAAAAACAAGTCGCTGTTCGCATGTTCGAGTCTTCAGCTTCACTCCTACATGCGCAACGGGACGGCCTGGTCCGCAAGAATTCTTTCCGATTTCTTCTGCGGCAGTTCCGTTACAAACGCAGGCGGAAATGCCGGTCAGGGGCGTCCTCGAATTTCACGGTGCAGCCAGACGCGCGCGTAAGTCCAAAGGTTCTCGGCCGTGCGTTTGGCCATGCCGAGGGCCGCAGCGGCTTCCTCCATGGTCATGCCAACGAAGTAACGCAACTTGACCAACTCGGTTGCCTGGGGGTCTTCGAGGGCGAGCTTGTCCAACGCATCGTGCACGGCGAGCAATTCATCCGGAGGCGCCGTGAGAACCAGGACCGACTCGTTCAGTTCCTCCCGTTCAGCGCCGCCGCCGCGTTTGAGGCTCTGCTTGCGCCTGGCGTGGTCCACCAGAATCCGTCGCATGGCCTCAGCAGCGGCCGCGAAAAAGTGGGCGCGATTCTGCCAGCTCTGCTGATTCGGGCCGGCCAGACGCAGCCATGCTTCATGCACGAGGGCGGTAGCCTGAAGGGTGTGGCCAGACGCTTCGCCCGCCATCTTGTGCGCGGCCAGCTTGCGCAGTTCCTGATAAACCAGCGGCAGCAATTCTCCAGTAGCTTTCGCGTCGCCTTGCTGAATGGCGTTCAGGATGCGCGTGATGTCGTTCATCGCTTGGGCGAAGGCATTTGGCGCAAGCAGCCCGCCACTATGCGGGCGGACGAGACGTCCGCGCTCCTTTCCTGAATCGTTCCGGCTGAGGGAGTGGGACAGGGTGAAAGAGAACTCTGAAATTTCATCTCTGGTAAAGAAGAACATTCATGAAGATCGCGTGGAGATCGATCTGCCCCCACACCCGGGCCGCTAATCCGACCGCACTGCCTCCCAGTCATTGGTCCGCGGCTCGCCGAAGAAGTTCAATTCCATCTTGCCGAGAATCTTGTCGCCGTAGAGCTTGCCGTAGTAACGGCTGACGGTCTTTTCGCCGTCGCGGTCGCGCTCTACCTCGAAAGAGATTTCACCCTCTTTGAACTTCCCGTTCTTGATATCGGTCTCACCGCCGCGCCCACCGCTGTATTTGCCGGTGACTTTTTCGCCGTCTTGCTTGAGCTTAAGCGTGGATTGGGAGCGAGACCCGCCGAAGCCGGCGTTCCATTTCCACGTTCCTTCGGCGCCCACAACACGGCGCGCTTTCCAATCGAAGCGTTGCTCTTCTCCGCTCCAATTCGAGACCATTGTCCCTTGGATCGTGTCGCCACTTAAAACGCCGCTGTATCGAGTGATGATCTCCCGCCCGTCGCGCTCGCGCACCACTTGAAAGCTCAATTCATCGCCGCGGACGACCAGATTGGTAATGGGCGTTTCGCTGCCCGGTCGGAAACTGGATGTGCCCGTCAACTTGTCCTCTTCCTGTTTCAATTTGAGCTTCGGCGTGACCTGGCTTCCATCGGGCATGGTGAAGGTCCATTTCCAGATACCTTCGAGCGGAGGAGCGGCTGGCGAATCCGCGGCCAGTGCGGTTGTATGGGAAACAACGACGGTGAGGAGGAGCGACTCTATGACGGTGAGGAGGAGCGACCCTATGCCAGTGCCCCGCATCCACGAGATGGAGCGTGGTCTGGCGCGCCAGCGTCCTGGAGTGCGCCAGTCCCCTGGCGCTTTGGGTTTTGGCCACGCGCACGCGCCCGATCGCAAGCGCCAGAGGTCCGGCGCGCGCCAAAACCCCTGGGCTGTTCGCGCAGCCCTCATCAGGAGGAGTGCGCGGTGAATGATTTGGATGGATTGCGCTCTCATAAGTTATCTGTTTCGGGCGGCAGCCTTCTGACCATTTCGCCCTGGACCGGGCTGTCCTTTGTGCGTGGTGGACTTGCCGGCAGGCACACTGAACTTCAACGAAATCTTTTCCTCATCCTTGTGGTTGCGCCCGCTGAAAACGACGTCAATGACATCACCGTTGTCCGTGACCGTCAGCAGGCCGAAGCCGCTTTCGCCGTCTCTGTCCCGGACGCGATAGACGCCCTGGCTGTAGGGCCCGCCTTTGATGGACGGATTCTGATCCAACGGCCCCCCGCACATGACCGGAATGGGCGCGCCACCGCCAGTCGCGTAATCGGAATAGCGCCCATCGTCCGCAGCCAGCATATGCGAGTCACCGTGCAGAATGCAGACACCCTGGATGTGGTTTGACTTGATGAAATCAGCGATCTCGCGCCGCTCCGTGCTGAACACGCTCCAATGATCTTCGCCACCGCTGCTGTCACGGCGGCCACGGTTGCGATTTGTGCGCGTGCTGCTCGCCACCACGTTGGTGTGGTGGAAGTAGCCAAACTGGTTCGTGCCTACGCCGCGATAAGGATTTTTTCCCAACTCACCAATCCAGGGCACGCTGCTCATCCAGCAGATGAGCGGGTATTTGCCGTTGGCATCGAGCAATTCCTGCTTCAGCCATTCCTTCTGTTTGGGACCAAGAATTGTTTTTTGAGCATCGTCCTTTTGCTTCGGATCATCACGGTCGGAGCGCAGGTCCGTCAGTATGAACTTCACGCGCCCGACCGTGAACGACTGACTGATCGGCGCTTCATCGTAGGGATTCGCGAACGGGTAATGCGGCACATACTCGTCATAGGTCATCCGCGCGGCTTCATGGGTCGTGGCTTTGCGATTGGCATTATTGCCGCCGAAATCATGATCGTCCCACATATAGACCAACGGCACATGCCGGTAGAGGTCGGCCTGCTGCGGGGAAGCCAGGACTGCATCATAAGCGGCGCGGAACAGAGCGCGGCTGTTGGTCTTGATGTCCTGGTAATGAAAGTCGCCCATGTTCATGTAGAACAACGGACGATGCTCGCGAATGCGGTCGAAGACATCGCGAGTCGAACCCGTGCGCCCGCAGGAGGCGAAGGCAATCTGAAACGACGCCGGCACCTCCGGCGGGAAGGTGTGGAACTCACCGCGCTTTCTGCGGTCGAGGCGCCCATCGATTTCCAGGCCGTAATAGTATTGCGTGTTCGGCTGCAGGCCCTCCAGCCGGAACGCAACGATGTTATATCGGTTGGTCTCGGAGCGATCCGGTCGCGAGTAGATGGGCCGGTTCAGTTGCGGATTTTTGCTCACGAGGAGCCGGGCGTTAAAGCCTTCCCGCATGAGCTTCGCTTTCACACTGGCGAAAGTGGGCGTCACCGCGCCGCTCCACGGACCGCGAGCCACCAGCGAGTGATCCACCCCGAGTTGTTCCAGCAGGAACGCATAGACGTCGGCGAGTTGTTCGATGCGCTCGTTGAGCGCTGTCCCAATACCATGCCCGCTGCTGGAACTGGTCCGCAGCAGAATCGGATTTTTCGCGGCCGAAGCTGAGGCTGCCTGAAGACGCGCCGTCATCTTCCGCGAATGTGCCGGGTTCACCCGCCCGTCGTTCTCGCCGGTCAACATCAGCACCGCCGGGTATTTGGTCCGGTTGGTCACATGGTGGTAGGGCGAATAGGCGTGGAGGGCTTTGCATTGGGCTGGATCGCGCACGGTACCGAACTCCGTCACATTGAAGGCGCCATTCGGATCGCGTTCGACGCGCAGCATGTCATAGATGCCGACGTGCGACACGACGGCCTGCGCCAGTTGCGGACGTTGCGTGAGGGTGGCGCCCATGAGCAGGCCGCCATTGCTTCCGCCTTCGATGGCCAGCTTTGATGGCCTGGTGTAATTCGAGCGAACCAGCCATTCGGCGCACGCCACGAAATCATCGAAGACGTTCTGTTTGCGGGTCAGATTGCCGGCCTGGTGCCATTCCTCGCCGAACTCGCCGCCACCACGCAGATTCGCGACCGCGATCACCCCTCCTTGGTCCAGCCAGACACGCCGCGCGAAATCAAAGCTCGGCGTGCGGCTGATGCCGTAACCGCCGTAGCCGGTCAGGATGGTCGGGTTCTCGCCATGCAGCCGCGTGCCCTTCTTGCGAATGATCGTCAGCGGCACAGCCGTTCCATCCCTGGAAATCGCGGTCATACGCACCGCCTCCGCATCCGTGAACGGGACGGGCGAAGTGCCTTTCAACGCCGTGGCTTCGCTCTTTTCCCGATCCTTGTTCGGATCAAAACGCCACCACGTGAACGGCTCGGTGAAGGTTTCGGCGCGGAAGAGCACTTCGTCACCGCGCGTCACGAGCAGTTGGCGGACGGAGGTCGGCACTCTGAAATCGGGTTTGTCCGAACGCGCGCCCGGTCCGCTCAAGTCCGGGTTGAGGAAGTCGTGGTAAACAAACTCCGCCGGGCCGCCCTTGAGGTACACGACTGCCATCCCGCTGGCCGTCGGCTTAAACTCCTGAATGGTGTTGGTCCGTTCCGTCACGACAGTCGCGGCTTTCGCCAGCTCCGGCTCACTCAACGGCGCACGCAGGATTTTTCCTTTCGGCGCGTCTTGCGTCGAGAGCAGATAAAGCGATTCGTCCCTGCCCGCCTCGATGTAGAGAGGGTCGCGCCCGAATTCCGCCCGCTTCACGCGGTCTTCAAAGCGCGTCACCTGTTTCCACCGGCCCTGGGGCGTACGAAGATAATGGGCGTACTCACCGCCGTCACCATTGGCCACGCTCGCGAGCACATGGCGTCCATCGGGACTGGTTTCGAGCTCGATCTCGGCAATGCGCGGGAATTCTTTTCCGAGTTCATAGCGGTCCTGTTCCAACGCTGTGCCGAGCTGGTGAAAGTAAACCTGTTGATAGAAATGAAGATCTTCGTCCCGTCGTTCACCCTTGCCTGGGAAGCGCGTGTAAAAAAGTCCGGTTCCGTCCGCGTTCCAGGCCGCACTGCCGCCCGCCGTGGGATATTGCACTCTTGGAATTAGGTCGGAAAGCTTCCTGCCCGTCGCCGTCTCGTAAACGTGCAGCGTTCCATCTTCACTCCCGTGCTGCGAAAGCGACACCGCCACCAGCTTCCCGTCCAACGATGGCACATACCAATCGATGGTCGTCGAGCCGTCCGCACTCAACCGATTGGGGTCGAGCACCACCTTCTCTTTCTTCAAGTCGTTGGGAGATTCCAGCGTGATCAGGACCGGCTGCTGAGCCGGTGGTTGAAACTTTAACAGGAAGAGCTTTCCCTTGCGCCAGCTCAGGGCGAAATAATTGGGCGAAGTTTGCGAGTAAAGTCGCTCCAACTGGTCTTTGATGAACGGTCGCACCGGCAACTTATCGAGATAGGCACGGGCCTGTTGGTTTTGCGCAGCACTCCATTTACGCACGGCGGGGTCCACGCTGTTCTCCAGCCATTGGTAATCATCCGTGACTCGGACGCCGTGATATTGATTCACCACCGGTTTCTTCGCCGTGGCAACGCCGGCGTGCGCGGCATAACCAGCCAGGAGCAGGGCAACAACGAAATAACGCCAGAGGAAAGTGGCTGTTGTTTGTAAAGAAAACGTCCAACGTTCAACGTTCAACTTCCAACCTTCAAAGTAAATGCTGGTGGGCGGTGAAGAGTGTTTGTTCTTCATGGTTGATCCTTTGAACGTTGAAAGTAAATTTGTTTGCATGTCGGTTTCAGCGTATCCATGCAGGAAAGGAGGGCGGACGTCTCGTCTGCAGCCACCCATGGAGAACGCATACGCGCTCCGCAAAATGAGACCTTGGGTTTCCCATCATACTCAGTCGAAAAACTTCGGAGTCCACGGGCCAAAGTAGGTCTCGCGCTCCCGTTCCTGGCGCCGCTGCATTTTTTCTTCCTCCTCGATGGCTTCCACTTCTTCCACGCTCATAACCGTGTCAGGCACGATCGGATCGGGTTCGATGCGTAGATTCTGAGCGAACTCCGCGCCCTCCACGGTCAGCACAACGCGATACGTCCCGGCGGACACCGACGCTCCACCGCCCGCACCGCCAAAACGTCTCCCGCCACCACCTTCGCTTCCACCCCCGGCTCCACTACCACGAGCGAAGCGCCTTTCACTGCCTTCGTCCCCTGAACGCTGCGAACGAGCAGTGCTGTTCGTAGAGCGGGGCGGGGCAGCGCGGAGATCCCATGTTAGCCGGTGCAATCCGGGCTCCTTCCTTGGCGCAAACTCGCGCAGGGTTTTGCCCTCGATATCCACAATCTTCAGCGCAACCTTCTCTGCCTTGTTCGGCAGCGAGTAATAGATCGGCGCCCCACGCGCCGGGTTTTGGCCGATGAACCGGCGATTGGTCCGTCCACGAGTCGGCTCGCTGCGCCAGCGCACAACCGTGTCTGGTTTGTAGAGGGCGGCGCTGTCCGCCACATGCTCGGCCTTGATCTGGCGCAGCGCCGTCACATCCAGCACCCAAAGGCTGCGTCCGTGCGTGGCCGCGACCATTTCGCCGTTGCCCGGATGAATGGCAAATTCATGCACCGCCACGGTGGGCAGATTGGTGCCGAGCCGGTTCCAATACTTGCCCCGATCGAGCGAACACCACGCGCCGAACTCCGTGCCCACGTAAAGCAGGTTCGGGTTCTGCAGGTCCTCACGCAAAACACGCGTCGAACCCCACGGCAGGTTTGCCCGCAGCGACTTCCACGTCTGGCCGAAATCCTCGGTTGCATAGACGTACGGCTCGTCATCGTCGGAACGATGGCCATCGAACGCCACGTAAGCGCGTCCTTCCACAAAACGCGACGGCTCAATGGTCGCCACCCAGCGCGGGCCAGGCAGGTCAAGGTTCTTGGTGATGTTGGTCCAGGTCTTGCCGCCGTCGCGTGTGATCCACAGTTGCCCGTCGTCGGTGCCCGCGTAAAGCAGGTTGGCGTTGCGAGGCGATTCCTCCAGAGCCGTGGCGCTGCCGCGCCTGGTGACGGTGATCTCCGGTGAAATGATCTGCAGATTGTTGCCGCGATCCAGCGAGCGAAAGACATAATTGCCACCGCAATAAAAAATGCGGGAGTTGTGACGTGAGAGAATGAACGGCGTGTTCCAGTTGAAACGGTAAGGCGGCGCGCCATCCGGGCGTGGCGGACGAATGCTCGCGCGCTCGCCCGTGCGCAGGTTGCGCCGGAAGATGGCGCCGTTCTGGCTTTCGCCGTAAACCAGGTCCGGGTCATTCGGATCAAACCGGCAGACGAACCCATCCCCGCCACCGACCGAAATCCAGTCTTCATTGATGGGGCCGGCGCCGTTGACGGTGGCGCTGGGGCCGCACCACGAGCCGTTGTCCTGCAAGCCGCCCGCTACATGATACGGCTGCTTCGGACAGATCGCGACGTGATAAAACTGGCCGAGCGCGAGGTGGTTCAGATGGTCCCAGTTGGCCATGCGGTCGTAGGTGACATAAAAGCCGCCGTCGCAACCGAGCACCATGTGGCGCCCATCGCGAGGGTTAATCCAAAGCGCGTGCTGGTCGGCATGGACGCCACGACTGCCATCAGGCCGAAAGGTCTTGCCGCCGTTCGTCGAACGAAAGAGTTGCACGCCCAAAACGTACAGAAAACGCTCGTCGCTCGGATCGACGCGGATCTTGCTGAAGTACATGGGGCGCGGATTGACACTGTTGATGCGCGTCCAGGTTTCACCTCCGTCGGCGGATTTGTACACGCCGCCGTATTGAAAACTGTTTGTGCCTTGCTCCTCTTGCACGTTTTCAATTTGGCCGCCCAATATGCCGCCGGAAGGACGCGTGCGGCTCGGACCGCCCGGGCGTTCGGCCAGCGCCACGTCCAGGTGTTTGATCTGGTCGTCGCGCTGGAGCTTGAGCTTCAGTTTGTCGCCGACCTTGTGCGTGCGCAGTTCGTCGAGCAACTGCTGGTAATTCTCGACGGCCTTCTCGTCCACGCTCTGGAGCAAGTCACCGGTCTTGAGGCCGGCCTTGGCGGCTGGACCGTCTTCAAAGACTCTCGTCAGCCGGACGCCGCCTTCGGCATCTTCGCCCATGATGCCCAGATAAACGCCGCCCGAATCCCGCACGGGCGGGACGCTGCGCCGTCGTCCGCCGCCGGCGCCGGGCGGACGTTCCGCCAGGGTCACTTCGATTTCCTGGGGCTGATCGTCGCGCAGCACCTTGATTTTTAGCTTGTCACCGACGTTGCGCGTGCGGATTTCTTCCAGCAGTTGGTTGTAACTCTGAATTCTTTTCTCACCGGCGGCCTGGACAATGTCATCGGTTTTGAGTCCCGCGGTGGCGGCAGGGCCGCCCTCAACCACGCTCGTGATGCGCGCGCCTTCCTCCGCGTCTTCGCCATTGACGCCGAGATAAACACCGCCGCCCGATTCTGGAGCTTCGGGTCTGCGCTCCAGAGTCAGTTCGAACTCCTGGGTCTTTTCGCCACGAAGCACTTTGAGTTTCACCTTGTCGCCGATCTTGCGTTCGCGGATGGCATCGGTAAGTTGCTCGCTGTTCGCAACGGTTTTGCCGTCGATGGATTGAATGATATCGTCCACCTGCAACCCGGCTTTGGAGGCGGGGCCGTTCTCGGCCACGCGCGCCACTTGAGCGCCATTGTCGGCGTCGGTGCTGAACAGGCCCGAGTAAACGCTGGCGCCCGATCGTGGCGCCAAACCCATCCCGATCTTCTCGGAGTCCACGACCGCGAACACGATCTCCGGGTCCTTGCGGTAATAATCGAGGCCGATGCGTCCAAGGTTGCAAGTCGGCAGCCCGTTGGTCAGCTTGCGCCAGTGTTTGCCGCCGTCGGTCGTTTTGTAGATGCCTGAGCCCGAACCCCACTTCTTGAGCGGGTCGTAACGGTCGTAGCCGTCCGCCACCGGGTCGCCGGGATGCGAATCGTAACCATCACGCTGCCGCTCATAGGTTGCGGCCAGCAACGTGTCCGGGTCATTCGGGTGCATGCGCATGTCCACGATGCCGGTTTTGTCGTCCACGTAGAGGACCTTCTCCCACGAGTCACCTCCATTGGTGGTCTTGAAGACACCGCGCTCTTCCGAAAAACCCCAGAGCCGGCCCAGCGCGCCGACGTAAACGATGCCGGGATTCCTGGGATGAATCAGGATGCGGCCAGTCTGATAAATCTCCTTCAGACCCATGTTCTTCCATGTCTTGCCGCCGTCGGTGGACTTATAGACGCCGTCGCCATAGGAAACGGAGTTGCGTGGATTATTCTCACCCGTGCCGACCCAGACGATGTTCGGATCGGAAGGCGCGACACAAACGGCGCCAATGGAAACCGTGGCCTCACGATCGAACTGATGAACGAACGTGACGCCATTGTTGGTGGTCTTGACCAGACCGCCCGAGGCGGTCGCCACCCAGTAAGTGGTCGGATCGGATTCGACCACGGCCAGGTCCACAATGCGCCCGCTCATGTTGGCGGGCCCGATGGAACGCCACGTTAGCGTCCCAAGCCAATTCGTGCCGAGGATGATTTCGTTGGCTGCAGAGTCTTTGCTGGCAGTCGTCGTCGTTCTGGCTGAGGCCGGCGGTGGCGCCGACTCGCTTTTCAATTCTTTCACTGCCTTCGTCAGGTCCTGGAGCTGTTTTTGGATTTGCTCCAGGCGCTGCTGGTGGTCCAGCCCCTGCTGGTTCCCTTTGGCAGGCGGCTGCTCCTGCTTCTTGTCCGGTTGGGTCTCCTGTGCCAACACTGCGGGCAGGGCCAGTCCCAGGACAAGCGCCGGCGCCAGGAGAATTGCAAAACCACGAAAGACACGAAAAAAAGGAGAACGCGCCCCGGGATGGATTATTTCGTGTGGTTCGTGTATTTCGTGGTTGCCGAGAGTCCTGATTGCGTGATGAAACCACGAAAAACACGAAAGAGACCAAAGCAGACGACTGAGGTTGGTTTCCTTTCGTGTCTTTCGTGGTTCAATTCGGTGCTTGCGGTTCATTTTCATCGTGGGCCTCCATTTAGAAGTTCATGGCTCGCTCTTTGGAACACACAGTAAAAAATTTCAAACCGGAAAAAACCGGTCCCGCGTGGCGGGAAGCGCGGTCATCTTGTCCGCAACTCGACCAATTAGCAATTAGCAGTCAACAATCATCAATTAACAATATTGGAGGTTAATTTGGGCGCAATGGGAGGGAATTGTTAATTGGAGATTGATGATTGCTAATTGCTAATTCCCGGGGCGTCATGGCTCCTTCGAAACGGCGAATCATTTGACCAGTTGATCTTCAGGCCGGGCAGGACCAGGAGTCGCCTTGAGATCAAGTTTGATGACGACGTTGTCACG
>Ga0137465_1000024_pt1 | contig 145329 bp, 102 predicted proteins | sample EasRivERMGT828_2_FD_104906 | JGI IMG/M metagenome (GOLD analysis project Ga0137465, IMG submission 104906) | Soil microbial communities from meander-bound floodplain in the East River, Colorado, USA - East River MetaG ERMGT828_2 | ecosystem: Environmental > Terrestrial > Soil > Floodplain ... | reverse complement strand
TTTGGGTGATCCTCTCGTGGTTCGGGTTTGTTGATTGCAACCCCGCCACTAAAGGACACTCAGATGGTTTTTCAACTATAATTGCCTCCTGCGTGCAAAATTGAGGAATTAGCAATCAACAATAATCAATCATCAATTTCCCAAACCTCGCCAGGTTTGATTGAATTCACGCACCGTTCCGGCATTTTTAAGTGTTGGCAAAAATGAATTCGTGTTCAAAAGTTACGGTCGGAAATCAATCGTGATGAAGCTGCTTCTGGGAAGTTCGGCCTGCATCGGGTTCGCCGTGTCGCTGGTTGCCGCCGCGCCTGCAGAGTACATCCGCGACGTCAAACCCATCTTGGCGGAGAACTGTTATCGTTGTCATGGCGCATCGCAGCAGAAAGCAGGGCTGCGCATGGACACAGCAGCCTCGGCGCTTCAGGGTGGCGAAACGGGCGCAGCTCTCAAGCCCGGCCAAAGCGCTCAGAGTCTGCTCATTCAATTGGTGAAGGGCACGCATGCGGAGATCCCCCGAATGCCTTACAAAAAGCCGCCGCTCAGCGATGGGCAAATCACGCTGATCGAAGAATGGATCAATCAGGGCGCCAAAGCTCCTGCCGACGAAGCGCCCGAATCCAGCAAGCATTGGTCTTTGATTCCGCCTGCGCGCACGCCCGTGCCCGCAATAAAACAAACCGATTGGCCGCGCAACGCCCTCGATTACTTCATTCTCGCGCGCTTGGAGAAGGAAGGCATCAAGCCATCGCCCGCGGCCGACCGTACGACGCTCATTCGCCGGCTAAGCCTCGATTTGACCGGTCTGCCGCCAACGATCGCCGAGGTGGACGAGTTTGTGAAGGACACACGGCCTGACGCCTATGAACAACTCGTCGAGCGCTTGCTCCAGTCTCCACACTACGGCGAGCGGTGGGGCCGCCATTGGCTGGATGCCGCCCGTTACGCCGATTCCAACGGTTACAGCATCGACGCCCCTCGCGCCATCTGGAAGTACCGCGATTGGGTCATCCAGGCGCTGAACCGCGACTTGCCGTTCGACCAATTCGTCATCGAGCAACTCGCCGGCGACCTCATCCCCAAGGCGACGCTCGAACAGAAGATTGCCACAGGCTTTCATCGCAACACGCAGATCAATCAGGAAGGCGGCATCGACCCCGAACAGTTTCGAGTGGAGTCGGTGATGGATCGCGTCAATACGACCGCGACGGTTTTCCTGGGTCTTACCATCGGTTGCGCCCAATGCCACGATCATAAGTTCGACCCGATCAGCCAGCGTGAGTACTATCAGCTCTACGCCTTCTTTAACAACACGGTCGAGGACGGCCACGGCAAAGGCACGCCCGGCGGTCTGTTGGAGATTCCCGGCGAAGTCGAAGGACACGAGAATATGGAGAAGGAATTGGAGGAAGCGGAGGCGGACCTGGACCGTTATCTCGATACCAAAGGCAGCGACGTGCTGAAATGGGAACAAGCGCTCACCGAGGAGGAAGCGGTCAAGCTCAAGGCCGAAGTCCAAAAGGCGCTGAAGATCCCTTTCGCCGAGCGGACGAAGAAGCAGAAGCGCATTGTGTATGCTACCTACCGCTCAGACGACGCCGAGTTCAAATCGCGCAACAGCAAGCTGACGAAGCTGGAGAAGAAAGAGCCAAAGCCGGTGACGACGCTCGTCATGTCCGAACTCAAGGAGCCACGGGAGACCGTGGTGTTCATCAAAGGCGACTTCACACGACCGGGCGCCCGCGTGATGCCGGACGTGCCTGCGGTTTTGCATCCTCTTGCTGTGGTGAGTTCAAAGGATCAGACGCTTCCCCTTGCCCTTGAACCCAAGCATCCCCTCACCCCATTCCTCGCCCCCAGTGGGGGAGAGGGTGCCCGAAAGGCGGGTGAGGGGGGCGAGCCCACATCCAATCTTCCTGTTGGCCTGCCCAATCGCCTGGACCTGGCCAGGTGGATCGTCGATCCGGCCAATCCACTCACGGCGCGCGTGACCGTGAACCGCCTCTGGCAGCAATACTTCGGGCGCGGCCTGGTCGAAACCGAGAACGACTTTGGCACTCAAGGCTCGCCGCCAACACACCCCGATCTGCTTGATTGGCTCGCGATGGAATTCATGCAGCCTGGTAGCAGCCGACGTGAGGAGGCTCTTATTGCGGCCAGCGTTGACGGCGCAATAGAAAATCCGAGCCTCGTTACCTCGGCTGCTACGAAACCACCACCCTGGAGCCTCAAACACATTCACCGCCTTATCGTGACTTCCGCCACTTATCGCCAATCCTCACGCCTTCGCCCGGAACTGGCGACTAGCGATCCCAATAACAAGCTGCTCACCCGCCAGTCCCGCCTGCGCCTGGATGCTGAAGTGGTGCGCGATGTCGCGCTCGCCGCCAGCGGAATGTTAGCGCCAAAGATGGGCGGTCCGCCTGTGTTCCCGCCACAGCCCGCGGGCGTGATGACGCTGGGCCAGGTCAAACGCGATTGGAAGCCCAGCACCGGCGCGGATCGTTACCGCCGCGGCGTCTACACGCATTTTTGGCGCGCGACACCACATCCGGCATTGGCTGTGTTCGATGCCGCCGATGGTTTCAGCACGTGCACGCGGCGCCTGCGTTCCAACACACCGTTGCAGGCGCTGACGCTGTTGAACGATCAGGCTTTCTTCGAGTTTGCGCAGGGTCTTGCCCGCCGCGTTCTTTCCGAACCACAGGCCAGCGATGCTGAGCGACTCGAATATGCATTCCGTCTTTGTGTTGGCCGCCAACCGGGCGTCGAAGAGAAGCGGTGTTTGCAGGACCTGCTCGTCCAGCAATCCGATCCTGGCCAAGCCGATGGCAAAGCAAAATACGCCGACGAGTGGACCACAATCGCGCGGGTGTTGCTGAACCTGGACGAAACGATGACACGAGAATAGAAAATGAAATCGGAGTCTTTCGCCCTTCAGCACATCACTCGCCGCCATTTTTTCAGCCGGTGCGCCGTGGGCCTCGGGTCCATCGCCCTGGCGTCTTTACTGGGGGAAAGGCGCGGGTTCGGCATTGACGCAACCACGCTGCCGAACCCCATGATGCCAAAGCAGCCGCACTTCACGCCGCGGGCCAAGAACATCATTTACCTCTTTATGGCGGGCGGGCCATCGCAACTGGAGTTGTTCGATCACAAGCCGAAACTGATCGAATGGAATGGCCAGCCCATTCCCCAATCCTTCATCGAAGGGAAACGGTTCGCGTTCATGGGCAGCAGTCATGGCACGAAGCTCCTCGGCACGCGCCGCGCCTTCAATCGCCATGGCCAGTCGGGCATGTGGGTGTCCGAAATGTTTCCGCACACCGCGACGATTGTCGATGACGTGAGCTTCGTGATGTCCTGCGCCACCAATCTGTTCAATCACGCGCCGGCGAAGCTTTTTATGAACACCGGCGCCGGGCAGTTTGGCCGGCCGAGCATGGGATCGTGGGTGACTTATGGCATCGGCAGCGAATCGCAGGATTTGCCTGGCTTCGTGGTGTTGCAAAGCGGACCGCGCGGACCCCGGGGCGGGGCGGTGAACTGGGGCGGCGGTTTTTTGCCCACGACCTATCAGGGCGTCCCGCTTCGCAGTGGCGGCGAACCGATTCTGAATCTGACTTCTCCTCAGGGCATCAGCGCGACCAAACAACGGCAAACCATCGACGCCATTCGCGATCTGAATCTGAAGCGGTTGGTGGAAACGGGAGACGCCGAGATCACGACGCGGATCTCCGCTTACGAAATGGCGTATCGCATGCAAGCGAGCGCGCCGGAGCTCATCGACCTGTCCGGCGAAAGCGACGCCACGCTGCAGTTATACGGCGTCGAAAAGGACAAGCCTTCCTTCGCGCGAAACTGTCTGCTGGCCCGGCGGCTCGTCGAACGGGGCGTGCGTTTCGTGCAGTTGTATCACACGAATTGGGACAGTCACGGCGGTCCCGGCGAGAATCTGCAAAGCGATTTCGAGAAGGTCTGCCGTGATGTGGATCAGGGACAGGCTGCGCTCGTCAAAGATCTGAAAGGGCGCGGGTTGTTGGATGACACGCTCGTCATTTGGGGCGGCGAATTTGGCCGCACGCCCATGGGCGAGAACCGCGACACGACCGGTCGCAATCATCATATCGATGCTTTCACGATGTGGTTCGCCGGCGGCGGCGTGAAGGCGGGAGCCATCATCGGGCAAACCGACGAACTCGGTTTCAATGCCGTGGAGGATCGCGCCCACGTTCACGATCTGCACGCAACTGTTCTTCATCTGCTGGGCCTGGATCACAAGAAGCTTACGTTCCGTTTCCAGGGTCGGGATTTTCGTCTCACGGATGTTCATGGGGAGCTGGTGACCAAGCTGCTGGCATAGTCTATCCGGAGGGCCTGAGATTTTCGGTCGGTTTATTTTCAACGCAGAGGGCGCAAAGGCGAACCTCTTTTCTCAGCGATCTCTGCGCAATCCTCCGCGTCCTCTGCGTTAAACTTCATTGGGCGCATTGCAAGACCTGCAAGACGATTCCAGGAGATTTTCAGGCGGAATTGGACGCGCGCATCACGCCGGCTGAGGCTCCTGCTCTTCCTGGATATAAGTCCTGCCGCGGTAGAAGTGGCTCACGATCAGGAACAGGATCGCCGTGACGAGCATTACCTTCACAAAGAAGAAAAAATAGGCCGCGCCGGAGAGCTTGAGAGTCCCGTCGGGATTCTGGATGAAGAAATTAACCGCCGCCGTGAACGCATTACCGAGGAAGATCGAACCCAGATAGGTGCACATGACCAGCGACTTCATTTTCTTTGGCGCCTGCGTGTAGGCAAACTCCAGGTGCGTCACCGAGACGGATATTTCACCCGCCGTCAACACCAGGAACGCGAGGATCTGCCAGATGATGTTCGGGCGCTCGCCGGCATCGATGCGTGTTTGAATCCACCCGACGATCAGAAAAGCTCCGACGACCGCGAACAACCCCATGCCGATTTTGCGCAGCGGTGTCAATGGGAAGACCCGGTTGATGGCGGGGTAAATCCAATACGAGAAGACCGGCAACATGATCAGAATGAAGATGGGATTGACCGTCTGGATTTGCGCCGGAAGCCATTCCCTGCCCAAAAGATACCGATCCATCTTGTCGGCTTGCACAACCCACGAAGAAAAGTTCTGATACCATAGCGCCCAAAACATGGCAGCGAACGGCACGATGATCAGGAGATTGCCCAAAGCTTTGAGATTCTCGCTCTTGCCCAGTTCGCGCAGGTACTGGCGCAGACCCGCAGGCGGAATGTGCACGAAGCGTTTGCGCCCAAACCAAAACACGATGCTCGCAATGAGCATGGCGATGCCCGGCACCCCGAACGCGACCCTCGGACTGACGCTGTGGAGCAACCACGGGATCAGAATGGTGGAGAACGCCGAGCCCAGGTTGATGGAGAAATAAAACCAGCTATACACTTTCGGGAGAAGGTGCTGATTCGTGGCGCCAAACTGATCGCCGACGATGGCGCTGACACACGGCTTGATGCCACCGGCGCCCAGGGCGATCAGGCTCAGCCCGATCACCAAGCCTATACGCGTATGGTCGAGCGAAAGCGCGAGGTGTCCGAAACAATAGACAATCGACAGGATGAGGACGGTCCGGTATTTGCCCAACACGGCGTCCGCGAGAAATGCGCCGAGCAAGGGAAGGAAATACGCGCAAGAGGCGAAGGTGTGGTACCAGGCCTCAGCCTGGGTCTCGGTCATCAGATCCAACTGGCCCTGAGCGTTCATGAGATACTTGATCATGAAAACCACCAGAATGGAATTCATGCCGTAGTAACTGAAACGTTCGGCCGCTTCGTTGCCGACGATGAACGGAATGCCGGGCGGCATTTTGTCGGTCTTCAACGGTGCCGTGAGGTATTCAGCTCGTGCCATAGACGGGCGTGACTCTTCCAAAGTCCGCATCCGCAAGCCAGCATGATTTCGGATAGAAGAAAGCCCTGCCGACCTGTCAGCAGGGCTCGAAAATTGGTTGCGGGGGCTGGATTTGAACCAACGATCCCGCCGCGGCGGGATTATGAGCCTGAGGAGCGTGTTAAACCCGTGATACGATAAAATCCCTTCCCGCCTTTTTGCCGTTTCAACAGTCTTTCCAATTTGCGGGCTGCACTCAGGGATTGGGGGTCGCTCGTCCAAACCAGTTGCCAAGGCCCGCGGTCACGTGTCCAGTTTGATACTCCACAATTGTGCTGATCAAGACGCTTGATGACATCTTCGCTCAATCCGATGTAGAAACGCCCTTTGGCATTTTGCAGCACATAAACCCAGTACGGCCCATCAGACATCATTGAAATCAAAAGGCCCTGTTTATATTCAACAGGGCCGAAAATTGGTTGCGGGGGCTGGATTTGAACCAACGACCTTCAGGTTATGAGCCTGACGAGCTACCGGGCTGCTCCACCCCGCGTTTCAATTTGCGGGCATATAGTTGTGTCTGCGACGCTCTAACGCAAGTCATTTTCTTGCGCCTGGCAAAAAATGACAAAAAAAGCCGGTCCGGTTCACGCGCCAGCGGCTTTTTTGATCTCCTTCAGCTTCTGAAACTCCGGTTTGGCCGTGTAATACTTGTCCAGTGGGTAACAGCCGCTGATGAGTCCGTTTCGCGGGGCCGTAGTGCAATCACTGAAGGTGCGGCAGATGGATTTGGTCGTGAGCGCTCCTTTTTCCACTGCATCAGCCAGGAGATTCGGATAGGCCAGAACCATCCGCCCCATGCCGATCATATCGCTCCAGCCGTGGCGGATGACATATTGGGCAACGTGCGGCAGGTATTCCTGCAAGTAACTGTAGGCCGACCCAACCAAAATCATGCCCGGGGGCGCCTTTGTTTTGAGTTGACGCACGACGTTGATCTGGCGCGCGACGTCGATGAGCGGGTCGTGAGCGGGCTGATAGCCGTCCGACGGCGGATAGCCCGCCGGTCTTTGGATGTGCGGATTGTAATAAGGCGAGCCGGCGCTCAGATTCAGGATCTTCACGCCCAATTCCGCGCACAGCTCCATGAATCGGAAGGTCTCGGTCAAATCGTAGTCCACTGGATTATCCTGGTTCACCCCGAAGGCGTAGCGATAGGGAAGGCAATGGGTGTAGTCTTCGGGAATCCCAGGCCCCAGCTTGCCTGGTTGCGACAGCGCCGCGTCGGGCCGAAATGGAACAAAGTCGAAGGCGCTCAGGCGGACGCCCAGTTCGACTCGATTGCCACCGGCCCGAATGCCCGAAATAATTTCCCTCAGGATGCGCGTCCGGTTTTCAAACGACCCGCCGTATTTGCCGGGCCGCGTAAAGGCGCTCAGGAATTCGTGCAGAAGATAGCCGTGGCAATGCTTGATATCGACGAAGTCTGCGCCCACGTCGGCGGCGATCTTTGCAGCCTCAACATATTTCTGGATGAGCTGCTCAATCTCGCTTTCCGTCCACACTTGCTCATCACTTGTGACGTTGAACTTCTTGTCGAGGATTGGATGACGATACGCCACGCGCGGCTCCATTCGTTTCTTGTCATTCGGCTTGCAGAAGCGGCCGGAGTGCGTGAGTTGAAAACCAATGGCTAAATCATCCGTCGCCCCGTAACGTTCCTGGTGCGCCCGCAACAGAATCTCACGCAGTTCGGCCAAATCTTTCTTGTTGTCCTCGACGATGATGAGCTGGTTTGGATTGGCGCGACCATCCGGGCGCACGGCCATTGCTTCGCCGCCATAGATTAGTTTGGCGCCACTCTCGCCAAAGCGTTGCCAGCGACGCCGCACTTCCTCCGTTGCGCCTCCGCTCGTCGTGCCGTCCCAGCCCTCCATCGGCTGGATGGCAAAACGATTGCCGATTCTCTTGCCCTTAATCGTGACCCGCTCCACCGGCTGCGCCAGCGGCGAAGCGGCGCCGGTGACGATGGCGTCTTCGCAAGGCAGCTCAATGCCGAGCGAGGCCACGTGATTGCGGAAGTCCGCCACCGTCTTGAGTGTGGGAATGCGGGTCAACTTGAACGGTTCAGGCATAATCAGACTCAAGGCCTCACGCCGGGCCAAATTATGACTGCGCACATGGGAAGAAGGTCGGATACGTCTCGCCCGTGGCTTCGCGCAAAATGAGCAGGGCCAGTTCGCGCGCGTGGTAATCGCCCCACATCGAGCTTTCGCCATTGGGAATTTTTTGGCCGGGCGCGATGTAGTCCCAGCCATTGGGGCGATGGTAAACCGAGTGGAGCAACAAACCCTGATGCTTCAAGTCGGTGGAAAGATACGGCTGGTCAAAGAGTGTTTCGGCCACAGTGAAAGCAGCGTTTCGGTACCGATTGGCACTGGCCTTGTCATTGTCACCCCGGGTTGCGAGGTGATTTCCAAGCCGCGCCAAACCTTGCGCCGCAATGATTGCTGCCGACGAATCGACCGGCTCCCACGCGTTAAATGGGTCGGACGGCTTGCCAGAATAATCGCCGAGCCGGTGGAGGTTTGGAGCGCCCGTGTCCCACATCGGCACGCCATCCGCGCACGCGTTGGCCAGATAAAAATCCGCCGTAACCGTGGCGGCCTCCAGCATTATCGTCTCGATCGCGTGGCGTCCTCCGTGGATTTCAAGTTGATCGTCAGCCACTGTGTCCAGGAACTCCAATTCCTCCGCGAAGCCACAGATTGCCCACGCCAACCCGCGCGTCCAGGTGCTAAAGGGCGAATAGCCCTGCTGGGAGTTCGGACAGCGATAGCTGCCATCGTTCACGTTGAAAATGCTTTCGTGAGCGGTACGCCCTCGCACATCGTAGGCATCGCGATTCTTGCCGTAGTAGATACCGTAGGCAGCGGTCGCCCCGGCATGTTCGATCAGGCGCTGGAGCAGAGAAATCCTTTGGTCCCGTTCGCCCATCAGCACGTGGCCCAATTGGTGCGCCAGAGCCAGGGAGCGCAACGAACGCATGGTATCGATGAACAGTGAGTGCGGCCCGTTGAAGGAGTAAATGTAGCCTTTGCCATCGGCAAGGCGCGACCAGCGCGCCGCCTGCACCGCGCCGGAAACTTTCAGCGCCAGTTCATAGAATTGCTGCTCACGATCGTTCTGTGGAAGCTTCCCTTCGCGCATCAGGCGCAGCAGATTTCCATAGGTGGAAATGTTGTTGAACCCATGATCGTGCACGCCCATGTGCGAGACATGGGTGGCCATCAACTCGACCGTCCTGGTTCGACCGATCTCCAGGAATCTCTTTTCGCCCGTGACATCGAATTGCAGCAAGGCGGAGCCGAACTGAAATCCCTGCGTCCATTCCGTCCAGCCACGTGTCGTGTATTGGCCCTGGACCGTGAACACCGGCGTGCCTTTGGCCGGATTCCACGTCTTCTCGATGCTCAAAATCTTCTCCGCCGACAACTCAAAGAGGCGGTTGATTTTTGGAACGAGCTTTTGCGCAGTCAGTTTATTGTCGATCTTAATCATTCAAAGCCTGCGCAAGTGAAACCCGCCATCCACATTGATCACTTCACCGGTGCTGAAGGGAAGCAAGTCCTGCGCGATGGCCGCGACGGCCTTGCCGATGTCCTCCGGCGTTCCCCAGCGCGGGATCGGCGTGAGGCCCTCAGTGATGAGCTTGTCGTATTTTTCCTTCACGGGTGCTGTCATGTCGGTGGCGATGACGCCGGGCCGAATCTCGTAAACCCGGATGCCATGCCCGGCCAGACGAGAGGCGAACAGCGGGGTGATCATCGAAAGCGCCGCTTTGCTGATGCAGTAGTCGCCGCGATTGATCGAGGCAGTGTAGGCGCTGACGGAGGAAATGGTGATGATCTTCGGGGAGGCAGGCGGACCAGACGCGCGCGCTCCTGTCTGCTCGATCATCCACCTGGCGGCGAGCTGAGTCAGAAAATAGGGGCCTTTGACGTTGATGTTGATGAGCCGGTCGAAACTTTCTTCGGTTGCCTCCAGAATGTCCGCGCGCACTTGAGGAGCGATGCCGGCATTGTTCACCAACAGGTCGAGGCGCCCATACTGACTTTTGGTAAAGCCCAGCAATTTCTCGCGGTCGGCAGCCAGCGATATATCCGCCTGACACACTTCAGCACGAATCTTTCGTCCGCTGGCCTTCGCTTGCACCTCACAATCCGTGGCGGTTTGCTTCGCGGCGGTTGCGTTGGCAGCGTAATTGATGACGAGATCGTATCCGAGTTTCGCCAGTTCAAGGGCAATGCCCCGGCCAATACCGCGCGACCCGCCAGTGATGAGTCCCACCGGATTCATGCGTGGCAAGGATAGGGACTTCGTTCCGCCTGGAAAATGAGAAAGTTGGAGTGACCTGGAACGCACTGGAACGCAAGGAAAAGCTTCATACCTTCGAAATCCCGGTGTGAAAACACTCAGCGCGTGCGGCATAGAGCGCACCCGAGGCGTCCACTGCAAGGGACGTCACACGCGCACCGTCAATGCCGCTGCCTAATGCGGACCAATTCGTGCCGTCCCAGCACGCGACGCGGTTGGCCGGCGCCGTCCCGGCGGAGGTGAAAACGCCACCTACATAAATGGCGCTGCCGCCGATAGCGATCGCATTGACCGCGCCATTGACTCCACTGTCCAGCGCGCTCCAGTTGGTGCCGTTCCATTTCGCAATGTTGGTCACGGCGAGATTATCCGCCGATGTGAACAGCCCGCCCGCATAGACTGCGTTTCCGCTGACGGCAACCGCGCGGACTTCGCCCTGAACGCCCGGCAAAAAAAATCGGGCATCCCATTGCGCATCCCCGGATGTGGCGGTCCAGGCGACTGCTAAGAAGTGAACTATCGGCCGGAGCGAGCGCATCGGACATTTTGAACGGGCGATCGAACCGGGACTCACGGAGGCAGAGCGCCCCTCTGCCAACGCACCGCCTGCTCCATCACTCCTCTTGGTTTGAGGCGCTTGAGCCTCGGTTTTGTTTTGTTGTTTTGGCGAATCGTTGTTTTTGGTTGAATTTCGTTGCAAGGCGGAAAGCAAAACTTCGCCCTGCAACTTTTGTTGGATCAAGCCGCGGCTATTCGACCGTCAGGTGGTAAGTGACCTCCACAGTGAACTCGAAGCCGAATTCCGGAAACTCGGCCTTCGACACGTAGTGGATGGTGTGTTGACCGGGCCGCAGAGGGGACAACATAAGCCAGTAGCCGTCCGAGACTGCAGGTTGGGGTTCGCCTGTTATGCACGGATCAAACACCGTCATGCTCGGGTCCCCGGTGAACGTGAACAGACCCGAGGTGGCGCGGTAGTCGAAGAGGTTCCGGAGCGGGACCCCATCCACCTCCAGCGCCAGTTCCGTTGCGTGATCGACAAAGAAGACCGCTCCCTCCGTCAGGAACTCTTCCAGCGATTGGCCCGGCGCCGGCTGGAAGTTCGGGTCCGGGCAGGGATAGTCATTGATGACGTTGAGCAACGGAAAGAATATCCCTTTGCCCGCAGGAATCGTGAGGGTGCGCACGACCGTGCCGCCGGCCGTGCCGGCCAGGAACCAGACCGGTCCGCTCTGTCCCTGGCTGCCGAATGCGCCGGTCGCATCGAGAATCGGATTCCGATCCGCTGGAAAACTCAGTGCCCAGGTCCACCAGGCCGCGCACCAATCGCCGTAGGATTTGCCGTAGGGGTTTGAGTTGATGGGGGACACGCCCGGGTTGGGGTTGCGCCCGGCGGCTTGTGCGAGCGACGTGGCCATTAACAAGGCCAGGAAGGCCGTGGCCAATAGCGGTTTCAGTGCCGAAGCACCGAACGCTTGTTTTGTGTTTTGGGTTTTCATGTTTTTCCTTTCTTGTTTTGAGGCACGTGGCGCCCGGTTTTTGTTTTTGGTTGTTTTGTGAATCCTTGTTTTGGTTGAATTCCGTTGCAGGGCGGAAAGCAAGACTCCGCCCTGCAACGTTTATTGGAGAGCAAGCCGCTCCTATTCGACCGTCAGGTTCCAGGTCACATCCAGGGTGAACTCCGAGTCGAATGGGTCGCCGTTGGCGACGCTGTAGCTGCCGGCGCTGGTAAAGTTAATCGTGTGCTCTCCCGCTGGCAGCGGTCGAAGCATGATCCAGTAACCATCGGAGACACTCGGAGTGCGTGTCCCCGCCGGATAACCGAAGTCCGCCAGCGCATCGGACAGTTCGAGGGTGAAGGCAGAGGATTCGGCCCGATACTGCCACGGGTTAACGACGGGCACTCCGTCAATGGTTACCGACAGGGCCGTGGCGTGATCGGTCGCCCAGTTCACACCCATGCGCAGGATTTCCTCGTCCGTTAGCCCGGTAAGATCCCAACCCTGTGATGGTGCGATCACGTCTTTGACAAACGCCAAATCCTCCGGTGACCAATACACATTGTTGATGATTGGAAAGAATAGCGCTTTGCCCGCGGGCACGGTGCAGGTGCGGGTGTTCTCGCCGCCGAAGTTCCCGGCCAGGAACCAGACCGGTCCCTCCTGGCCGACGTGGCAGAACTCGCCGGTCGTATCGAAGTTTGGGTTCTCCGCCTTGGGTATGGACAGAACCCAAGCCCACCAGGCTCCGCCCCAGTCGCCGTAACTCATGCCGTAGGGGTTGGAGTTGATGGGAAGGACGCCCGGGTTAGGATTCCGACCCGCGGCCTGCGCGGACGATGTTGCCACCAGCGCGGCCACTATTGCCGCTGCCAGCAGCGATCTCAGCGCCAAAGCGCTGAGGGTTGAGTTTGTATTTTTGGTTGTCATGCTTTTCTCCTTTGTTTTTTTTGTCTTTTTTTGTCTTTTGTTTTGGTTGTTAGCACGGTCCGAATTCCAATCCCGTCCCCACGCGCCGACCGACGCCGACGCAAGAACCGCGACTTTGGAAAATTGTTGACTGCCTGCCCTTCCTCCGGGATCCGTCTCTCGGGTACGACCGCAAACGAACCTCCTGCACAACACGTTTGCTTGGGAAACTACCGATCACTGGATCGTTTTCACTGTAGTGACGGCTGCTTTGGCCCGGAGGCTATTAAGGAACTGCCGACGTTGCGCTTGATGCTCGGCGGTATTTGCCAACACCAGCTTTTGGCGGATGGCCAGGTCGATCTGCTGCCGGGCTTTTGCACGCTCGCCCGCCTCAGAAGGCAGGGCTGCGAAGTCGGCACGATGCGCTTCATAGTATTGGTTGACCTGGTCTTCGGTGACATGCGGCGAAGCCGCGCCGGCTTTCGCCAGTAGCGAATTGAGCAGCAGTTGGCTGGCGGCCTCGCGCTGCTGAAAGGCGATCTCGCCCTCCAGCGTGCCGATTCGGTTGAGGTGAATGACATCGCCGGCGGCGCCTTCGCTGGCCAGCAACCGCTCACGCACGCGGTCACGCTGGCGTTGCTGATCGGCGCTCAACACGATGCCTTCGGCTTGGGCGGCCTGGCGGGTCAACACCCGCTCAATCGCGCGATCGAGGCGGGAGGCGTACCGCTCCGGTGACAGAATGTATTCGGCGCTGGTCGGAGGATCGCTTACCGGCAACAGGTCCGACAAGGTAATGGCCTCGCCGTTCACTCGGGCCAGAGCCCGATTGGCCGGAACGCGGACAATCCGGGAGGGCGCATTGTCTCCCGGCAACCGGACCATCTGGACGAGGAGCGGCGCAGCGTCGGCCGGGCCGGAAGTCTGCGGTTGGGCTGATGTCACCGTGAGGAGGAAGGTCACGCCGAGGGACAGGAGCAGATTCAGCTTTTTCATAGATTCACTCTTTGGTTTATGGGCATCGGTTCAACGACTCTCCAGGATGGCATCCTCCGCGCCCACGGTGAGGCCGGGCGCGCTCAGGTATTCCACCCGCACACAGGAGCGGAAGAATCGGTTGGGGTTGTTGAGGGTCCCCGGCGTATAGCCGGTGGTCTTGAGATTGTATTGGAAGTGATGGTCGATCAGTTCCATCAGGCTGCCGGCATCGCCAACGCCATTGAAGGTCTCTGGCACGTCATTGAACACGACTGAGTTGTCGTAAGTGCCCACTCGCTCGGTCACATCCAGGATGACCTTGAGGGACGGGCCAAGCGTCGTCGTCACATCGTTGCCCGCGCAGTCGTAGATTTTGACCTTGTGCGGGATGGTCTGGCCGGGTGTGAACTTGTTCACGATGGGAGTCGTGCCCGGTGCGTCGGCGCAGTCGGGCGCGAAATTGTTCGCGATGTTGTCGTCGTTCAACGGCGGCCGGAACACCACTTGCAGCGGCGCCAACACTGTGACGGTGAAGCTGCACGAACTGCTGGCGTTGCCGCAATGGTCGCTCGCCGTGCAGTTGACGGTGTGAACGCCCGGACCCAGCGCCGTGCCGGAAGCCGGAGTGCAGGTGACCGTCGGATTCGGATCGCAGTTGTCCGTGGCCGTGGCTCCGGTGAATGACACGGGAGCGTTGCAGCTTCCCACCACCGTCTGGTTGGGCGGGCAGGTAATCGTCGGCGGCGTGGTGTCCACGACCGTGATGGTTTGTTCACAGGTGTCGGTGTTGTCGGACGCATCGGTGGCCGTCCAGGTGCGTGTAATGGTCCTGGACTGCGGACAAGCGCCCGGCGCGGTGGTATCGCTGAAGGTCACAATCACACCCGGGCAGTTATCGCTGGCCGTGGCCATGCCAGTGTCTCCGGGCGCGGTGGATTGGTCGCATTGAACCGTGGCGTCCGGCGGACAATTGATTGTGGGCATCTCGTGGTCTTCGACCGTGACGGTGAAGCTGCAAGAGGCGCCGCTGTCGCAGGGATCCTCAGCAACACACTGCACCGTGGTGGTGCCCTTCGCGAACGCTGAACCGCTGGGTGGATCGCAGATCGGAGTGACGTTCCCGCAATTATCACTCGCTGTTACTATGTAGTCCACGATGGCGGTGCAGAAGCCCGGATCAGTATCCGTCGTGATGTTTTGCGGACAGGTGATGCTCGGCGGCGTGGTGTCGTTGACCGTGATGGTCTGAGTGCAACTGGCGCTGTTGCCGCAGGAGTCCGTGGCTGTCCAGGTTCGGGTAATCACATTGTTGCAGCTCGAACCCGGATTGCTCTGAGTCTCGGTGAATTGCACAGGCACAGAGCCATCGCAATTGTCGCTGGCCGTCACCGAGGCTGCCGGGGGCACCTGGCTGAGACATTGCACGCTTGCGGTCGGCGGAGGACACCCGCTGAGGACTGGCGCCATGTTGTCGTGGACCGTGATGGTTTGCGTGCACGTAGCCACGTTTCCGCAGTCGTCAACCGCCCGATAGGTGCGGGTGAAGACATTGCTGCAGGTCGAGTTGCCATTGCTCGGGTAATCGGATTCCCAGAGCACGAGCACGTTGGTGTCGCAATTATCGCTGGTCATCACGGCACTGGGGTCCGGCTCCGGAAACTGTTCCATGCACTGCACGGTGATGGCTGGCGGGCAGGTCGCGGTCGGCGGCGTCGCATCGTGAACGGTGATGGTTTGTGTGCAGGTCGCCGAGTTGCCGCAGTCGTCCGTTGCTCTGTAAGTGCGGGTGATGACGTTGTTGCAGGAATTGCCCGGATTGCTTTGCACGTCGCTTTGCCACGTGACCGTCGGACTGCTGTCGCAATTGTCGCTGGTCGTCACCGCGCTGGGGTCCGGCGATGGCACCAGGCTCAGGCATTGCACGCTGGTGTTGGCCGGGCAAGTGATGCTTGGTGCCATGGTGTCGTTGACCGTGATGGTCTGGGTGCAACTGGCGCTGTTGCCTGCGGTATCGCTGGCCGTCCAGGTCCGAGTAATCACGTTGTTGCAACTTGAGCCCGGATTACTCTGCGTCTCGCTAAACTGCACCGTCCTGGCTCCATCGCAATTGTCATTGGCCGTCACCGTAGCCGTCGGCGGCACCTGGCTGTAACACTGGAAGCTTGTTGACGCAGGACAGCCGCTCAGGACGGGCGCCTGATTATCAACTACGGTCACCGTAAAGCTGCAACTCGCGCTGTTTCCCGAGGCGTCAGTGGCCGTGCAATTCACGGTTGTCGTCCCTTTCGGAAAGCTTGACCCTGCAGGCGGCGCGCAGGAGGTGGTCACGCTGGAGCAATCATCGGAGGCGGTTGGCGCGGGATAATTGACTACTGCCGAACATTGCCCCGGGTCGGTCGAGACCACTTGATTGGCCGGACAAGTGATCGTTGGCGGTATCGTGTCCGTCCCGCTGCCCAGAAGGCGGGCCACCCGCTCACGCACTACACCGTTGACAGATATGAAGGCACCGCCGATCACCACCTTGCCGTCAGACTGAACGAGGATGGAATTGACCTCGCTGTTGGGCCCGGTCATGCCGTTCTGGAACGTCGTGTCGAGACTGCCGTCGCCGTTGAGACGGGCGATACGGTTGCGCGAAATGCCGTTCACGACGTTGAAGAAACCACCGATGAGCACTTTGCCATCCGGCTGGACAGTCACCGACTGGATTCGACTATTGGCTCCGTTCGGAGATCCAGTCGGGAAGCCAGTGTCGAGGCTGCCATCGGTGTTCAACCGGGCAATGCGGACGCGAGAGGTGGTGTTGACCTGCGAGAAATCGCCCGCGATCAACACCTTCCCATCGGACTGAACAGCGACAGTATAGATGGGCAGGTTGGCGCCTGCCATGAGGTTCTGGAAAGTGGTGTCGAGGCTGCCGTCGGCGCCGTTGAGCCGGGCAATGCGGCCACGTGGCGTGCTGTTGACTGAGGTAAAGGCGCCGCCGATGAGCACTTGGCCGTCGGACTGGACGACTACGGAATAGACCTGGCCGCCAGCAACGCCGGCCATGCCGTTCTGGAAGGCGGTATCGAGGCTGCCATCGGGATTCAGGCGTGCAATTCCCCCACGGCTTGTTCCATTGACTTGGGTGAAGGCACCGCCAATGAGCACTTTGCCATCGGGCTGCACCGCCACAGATGCCACGCCTCCGACGACCAGGTTCGCTCCCGCCATTCCGTTCTGGAAGGTTGTATCCAGACTTCCATCACTGAGGAGCCGCGCGATAGAACCCCGCGCCACGCCGTTGACGGTCGAGAATCTGCCGCCAATGAGCACCTTGCCATCGGGCTGTAAAGCGACGGAATGGACGGAGATTCCTCCGGTCCCTGTGACACCGGTCATGCCATTCTGGAAGGTGGTGTCGAGGCTGCCATCGATGTCAAGCCGCGCAATGCGATTGCGCACCGCACCACCGGCACCGACGAATTGGCCACCGATCAGCACCTTCCCATCGGATTGCACGACCACGGACTCAACTGTGTCGTCCGGTCCTGGCGGGCCGTTCTCAAAGGTGGTGTCGAGGCTGCCGTCAAAGCCGTTGACCCGGGCGATTCGGTAGCGCGTGACGTCGTTGACGGTTGTGAATTGACCTCCGATGAGCACTTGGCCATCGAGTTGGAGTGCGATGGCCTGAACAGGGGCATTGGCTCCAGTCATTCCGTTCTGGAAAGTGGTATCGAGGCTGCCGTTGCTGTTGAGCCGGGCAATATTGTTGCGGCTCACACTGTTGACGGAAGGGAAGCTACCTCCAATCAGTACCTTGCCATCGGGCTGCACGACCACGGAAAGGACGGTGCCGGAACCCGCAGCGTTCTGAAATGTCGTGTCGAGACTGCCATCGGTGTTCAGCCGGGCAACTCTATTGCGCGTCACGCCGTTGACCGTGTTGAAAGAGCCTCCGATCAGCACCTGGCCGTCGGGCTGCACGGCAATGGAGTTGACTGAGTTGGGGTTGACTCCAGGGTCCTGGAAAGTGGCGTCGAGGCTGCCATCGGTATTCAGCCGGGCAACACGGCGACGCGTCGAACCGTTGACCGTAGTGAAGTCGCCTCCGATGAGCACCTTGCCATCAGCCTGCAGGGCCATGGAGCGCACTCTGAAATTGGATCCCCCGCTCAGAAAGGTCGTGTCGAGAGTGCCATCGCTGTTGAGCCGCGCGACGTTGGTGCGACCTACACCGCCGACCATGACGAATTGGCCGCCGATGAGGATCTTGCCATCAGGCTGCACAGCGATGGAATTGACCTGGGGGCCGACACCGCTAAAGGTGGTCGCAAAAGTCGTATCGAGGCTGCCGTCGGTGTTGAGCCGGGCCACAGAAATGCGCGTCACGCCGTTGACCGTCGAGAAAATGCCGCCGACGAGCACCTTGCCATCGGATTGCACCGCCAACACGTACACCTCCGGGCCGAGGGAGGCTGTGCCCACATTGGCCTGGAACGTCGAATCCGTGCTGCCATCCGCATTCAGCCGGGCAATCCTGAACCGTTGAGCTCCGTTGACCCTGATGAAGATGCCGCCGATCAGCACCTTTCCGTCAGGCTGTCGCGCGACGGCATAGACGATGTTGTCTGGCGCGGAACCCGGATCGAACGTCAGGTCCACTTCGCCTCCTCCACTCGGGCAGGCATCGGTGAAGAACGTCTGCGCGCTCAGCCCCGACGCTTGACCGACCGCCGACAGCACCAACGTGGCCCCGAGGCAGTCATCTTCGCAGACATGCCAGGCGGATTGAAAAGCGCCACTCGCATCCGCAACCACCGCCCATGGCGCGTGATCCTCGCCGGTGGACGGATGTCCATCGGCATGCAAGACTTGAAGGGCCACTGTTTCTCCCGGTTGAAAACCAGCGCCCGTGATGTAAGCGGTGCTGCCGGGCGGATAATCCGATTTGTCGGTGAGCACATACGTGGAGGGAAGGGATGCCTGGACAGAGAAAGTGGTTTGGGCACTGAGGCCGGAGGATTGGCCGGTCGCCGTCAACCGCACCGTCGTGCCGACGCAATCGGCCTGACAAATCATCCACGAGCCAGCGAAGCCTCCCGCTTCGTCAGCCATGGGTTGCCAAGGTCCGTCATTCGTTCCGTTCGCCGGCGTGCCGTCCAGTCGCCAAAGCTGGAGAAGAACGGCTTCGCCCGGTTGAAAGCCACTGGCACTTACGATCGCCGTGGCGCCGGGCGGGTAATCGGGCTGGTCCGTCATCACAGTAGGAGGAGGCGGCTCCTGCGCTCGGCCCATGCTGGTCAAAAGGATTGGCAACAGCAGGGCAAGCGCTGCTAATCTCCAGAAATCGCCCCTGCGGGCGGCACACAGCACCTTGGTGGAATACCTGAACAGGCTTCTCATGGTCGTATCGTGTTGATGGTTGATCGCTCTTGGCACCGTTCTTCGCTCTTGGTTAAAGAAGTAATTCTGGCGTGGAATTGGAAACCATCCGATGACGGCTTACGACGGTGTTGGATTTCGACCGCCTTCGATCCGTTCCGTCCGTTTGAACGACGCGCAATGGTCTTCGTGCGAGTCTCCGGCTCCAGTTCATGGACCAGGTCGGCAATGGCGCGCCGCTTCTTCGTCACGCAGGTATGCGAGAGCTTCAAGCGCCGTGCCGTCTCGCGGGTGCCCAAGCCCTCGGCCAGGCATGCCAGGACCTCCCGCTCCATGGGCGCCAAGTACGGAAAAAGCGCGGACACAAAGTCGCGCGCCATCACGGCCTCCAACACCGACGCGCCTTCCGTCGAGTCCGCCAGCGAGTCCAAAACATCATCTGCATGAGTCCCGCCGTCGCGAGGCAACACGAAACCGTTGCGTCGCTTTGGGCTGTCGATACTGCGTCCCAGCCGCATCTGGTTCAGAAGGTGAAACCGGCAACTGCGCAAATACCAGCAGGGGCTCTGGCCGGGGCATCGCCGCTCCTCTTGCCACAAGTGAATCAACGCCTCCTGCACGAGGTCTTCGCGCCACAGGCTGTGTGAAGTGAGACGGGCGACCATTCGTTCCAGCGCGCGGCGCGTATCGGGTGCATCTAACTGCATTCCTCCGTACACGGTGGGAATGCGATTTTCTAACGACTTTCTTTGCCGTTCTTCTCAGGGCGAAGTCGCTTCTCCGTGTCGGCTTGGAGACGCCGGAATACTTGAGCGGAACTCGAAACGTGTTGCACGGAAGGAGCGGCTCGGCTGGGATGAGAAAGGCAGGGCGAGGCTGTTCAACGACCGGGGCAGCTTAGAGTAATTACCAAAAGTAATTTCCGAAAAGGTGGGCAAACCTGCCGGCTTGCCGCGACGCCCGGCAGGGCGTCGCCCACCTTTTCGGAAATTACTTTTGGCAATCCATATGGCGACGCGCGGTCAAGCTCGGCTACTCAGGTGAGCGTTACGCCTCTTGGTCTCACGGCGGTGCCGAGTTGGTGAGAGGGCGGTTCCTGCGTTCGAGCCATCGCGCATCATCCGGTTGCAAATTCAGGAGCTGATTCAGATGAAACAACGCCGCCGCGCTCTGTTTGTCGCGTTCGTTCTTTTCCAATTCGCGCTCGTGCCAGAGAAGCACTTCTTCCGGGGTCACGAAGAAATCGCGGGGATATTTTGCGCGCAGGTCGTGCCACAGTGTTGCCAGGTGTTGTTGGGAAATCGGGAGGGCTCCGCCGATGAGATCAACGGTGTGTCCGGAGAGCAGTTGGGCGATCTGCACCTGTTCCCGTAGAGGCCTGGGATCGTAGATCAATTCCCACCGCCGCCGTTGACCTTTGTGGTCGGTGGTGAGAAAGGCCTGGCCATTAGCCACAAAGCGGCACCCAGCGAGGGGGTTGTCATGAAGCAAAGGAGGTGTCACCGCTTCGCCGGTGTGCGCGTTCCACACCCGGGCGGTATAGTCTCTTGACGCGGTAACGATCCAGCGGCCGTCCGGACTGAAGCTGGCGCCATAGACATCGGATTTATGTTTCAGCGGCAGTATCAGCCGCTGGCCAGTGGCGCTGTCCCAGACTTGCGCCGTGTCGTCTTCGCTGGCCGTGACGAGGCGTTTGCCATCCGGACTAAAGGAAGCGGTCAACACGCCGTCACTGTGTGCTAACGGTGGACCAATCTTGTAGCCGGTGCCAACGTCCCAGATTTGCGATTGACGTGGCAGCGGGGTGGTGTCCGCACAGGTGGTCGCCAATCGATCGCCCTTGGGACTGAAGTGGACGTGCTCCACAAGGTGGGCATGGGCGAGCAGCCGTGGAGCCTTCGTTCCGGTGGTTTCCCAAATCTCGGCATTGTTTCCACTGGCCACTGCCAGCCAGCTTCCTGAGCGGTCAAACACAGGGCGTTTCATGGGCTGCGTGCCGTGAATGTTCCTCAAAAGAGTTCCTGTCACCGTGTGCCACACGGCGCCGGTTTGGCCCGTGAAGGTGGCCAGCCGTTCACCATCCGCACTGAGGCTGGCGATCCATGGCTGAGAGGAGAGGAAACCGCACGTGAAGACAGGTCCCAGCGCCCGAGGCGGCGCGCTCAGGGGATCCCACAAGCGCGCCTGGAGGTTGGTCTGGCTTTGCGGGCCAGTGACCTTGACGCAGACGAGGGCCCGACTGCCCCCTTGGTTCAGCAGCACGGTGTGAACTTCGTCGGTGACCCGAATGGGTGTTGAGATCGTCTTGCCGGTAGAAGCGTCCCAAAGCTGTAGCGCCTGACTGGTCATGGTGAGGAAGCGATTCCCATCGCCGGAGTACACGTCGTTGACCAGTGGAGGCCGCCAATTGATCGGAGCAAAATCCCACACAGCCAGGACTCCCGAGGCGTTGGCCGTTAGCAGGCGGCGACCCGACGGGTCGAAACGAACGCAGTGTACCAGGCTGTTGTGCTTCAAGGGCGGGAAGGCCGGTCGCAGCGATTTCCGGTGGAGGTCCCAGATCCGCGTCGTGAAATCCCAGGCAGTGAGCGCCACATAGCGTCCATCCGGGCTGAAGGCGGCGCTTCTCACGGCGGCGTCATGCGGCCAGGTCCAGAGTTGGCGACCGGTTTTCACTTCCCACAAACTCGCCGAGTTGTCGAACCCGGCGGTCACCAACCACTCCCCATCCGGACTGAAATCGGCGTCATAAACCCAGTTCCCATGCAGCACGGGCTTTCCTATCGGTTTGCCTGTAGCAACGTCCCACACCTGGGCGGAGCGATCTTCGCTGGCCGTGACCACGCGGCGCCCATCCGGGCTGAAGCGGGCGCGACGGATCGCCTTCGTGTGATGGTTGGTGAACTCCATCACCACGCGTGCCGCTTTCCAATCCCACAATTTGGCCTTGGCATCTGCGCAGCCCGTCAAGAGCAACCCAGAGTTGGTCGGATGGAACTGGACACTGTAGATGCCGGCAGAATGGGGGAGGGTGTTAGTGAGTTGGCCATCAGCGGCCAGCGAAATCTTTGCGGTGCCATCTGCGCTCCCAGTGGCAATGTATCGCCCGTCCTGGCTGAACGTCGCGCCGCGCACCGACCGCTGGTGCTCCTCCAGCGACAGCGCGACCTCATCGGGTTCGATTCTCCAAACCAGCGTCTTGCCATCATGCGCCCCCGCCACGATACGTGTGCCGTCCGGGCTGAATTCCCCGTATTGAATCTCCTGTTCCCCGGCCCGGAACCAGGCGCGGATGAGTTTCGGGCACTGCCGCAATACCATCGCGAGGCGAATCCGATGCGGCTGTTCCCGCCGTCGATCACCTTGGTCCAACTGGAGAGCCCGTGCGAACCAGGGCAGGGCTGCGATCAGGTCGTTCTCATTCACTGAACGCGCCGCGTAGGCGACATAGGATTCCGCAAGGCGCTGGTTGGTGAGTTTTTGGGCCCGAGACACCATGTAATAGGCGCCGGCAGCCAGGAATGAGATCAGACCAAACGCTACCAGCATACGCGTCATCAATGCCAAACGCCGCTCCAGCAGACGAAGGCGTTTGACCGACTTTCCGCCCCGCAGCATTTCCAGGTCTGAATGCATCTCCTCCGCCGAGCGGTAGCGCCGGGCGGTGCTGGCCTCGCAGGCCTTCAGCAGGACTTCGTTCAGTTCCAGCCATTTTTCTTCGCCCGGGTCTGTCCACCGATCCGGCAGCACGGGAAACTTTCGCCGGTCCAGTCCTGTGCTGGTTTCGTAGAGCACTTTGCCCAGGCTGTAGAGGTCCGCCTGGGCATGGCCGGGACCTTCCGGTGGAATGAATCCGTCGGTGCCGACAAAGGATTTGGAACTGCCTAATTCTGCGACCAGGCCAATGTCCGCGATCTTGGCGCGGTCATTGACGAAGATGATGTTGGAGGGTTTGAGATCCCGATGAATCAATTGGTGGCGGTGCAGATGCTCCAGGGCTGCGGTGAGGGAAAGTCCCAATTCGACGCACTCACTCAGGTCCAGACTGCCTCGCCGAGCCAGGACACTTTGGAGAGTTTTCGGCTCGTACCGATCGGGATCCAATGGCCGCTGGTCCTCCCGGGTAACCGGGTGCTTTTCCCGTGCTTTGGCGCTCTCGGACTTCGTATCCGTCTCTTCGCCGTTGACGTCGTCGGCGAGCTCCATGATGTAGTAGAAATAACCCGCCGCATCATTGCGTCCCACGTGGAGCAGATTGACCAATCCCTCATGCGAACGGGAAACGGGCTCGAACTTTTTGATCCCACGGAATTCGCGCTCATACGGGGAATCCTCTTCAAAGTGGCGGCGGTAAACGATCTTAATGGCGCGATAGGTGCCCAGGACGCTGCGGGCCAACCAAACCGCGCCGAAGGCACCGCGTCCAACACAACGAAGCAGTTCGTGGTCGGCGATGAGAGGTGGATGATCCTCCATTCCGGCTCGCTCCAGCTCTGGAACCTTGTCGGCCATGGCGACTTTGAATTGGGCTGAAGAACGCCATTGCTTTAACGCAAATGGCTTCTCGGAGCAATACCCTTTTTCCAGAGGCAGGATTGCGCCCAACGGCTGATTCAAGAATCGCGCCCGCGCGCGGCATGGATGCCACTTCAGTGCAGAGATTTTGTTGACGCCCCGACGAGTTCCAAAACTTCCTGGCTTGCCAGTGTTGAAACGGCGTGAATGCCGCGCCCGCCCTTTTCTTGAATCAGCGTTGCGATTGCGCCGTCGGGGCGCTGAACAGTGTCATCTCAAGCTAGCGTTGAGGAGCCTGGCTCCAACCGCGCGACCCAAAAGTCAGCAACAATACTTCCAGTCCGGATCGTAATCGGTCGCTTGATGAAAGACGCCGCCCCACACGCTATTGGCTCCCACATGCTGGACCAACGAGGGACTATGGTAAAAGACTGGTTGCCGTAACCGCCCGGCGAGCCGGCTCATTTTGATGTCTTGCATGCCTTTGACTTCGGTCCAGTTCCGTAAAAGGTATCTGGCCGTGGGCCGACTCACCAGAAACGCCTGGCTGCCGAAAACGGCGAACGGATCAACCACCACCGTGTTGTGCGGGACGTCGCAAGCCAGGATTTTAACTCCCGGATTATACAGGCCGGCGAGCGTAACTCGGCGCTCGGCAAGCGGCGCCCAATGGCAGAGATTTTCATAGAAAAAGCGGTTAAACTCCAGGTCGTCCTCCAGGAACAAGATATAATCAGCTCCGCTTTCCACCGCGTGGCGCAGGGCCAGGAAGCTAATGTGCGTCTGGCGTTTCTGCGGGTTGCTGAGTTTTCTTTCGTCTATTTGAAGACGCACCGGTCGCTCACCCCAGTCCGTTGCTGCCAGGTGTTGGAGGGTCCGCTGACGCATCTCGGCCCGGTCGGCGCACGAAATCATCCAGGCTTCGATGCGCAGAGAACTCCTGAGTTCAAGGGGCGTCGAAACGGCCGCTGTTCTGCGGGCTATGGGCATCCCATAATGGCTCATGCGCCCGTCCCACTGCTGCTGCAATTGCTTGAGAAAATGCCGGCACTGCTCCTCGAACCAGAAATCTGCGACGTGCTTGTTCCTTAAAAACAGGTTCCACTTGTCTCTGTTGCGGTGTTGGAAAATCCGCCGCCCCTCGAAATCGTGTTGGCACATGGCGGCTTCGAGTTTTTTCACCCCGTGCGGCGGCATGGACCACGCCTGATTCAACTTGCGAAACGCCAATCGGAACGTGTCCTTATCTCCATGGACGTGCTGGTAAAAGAAATCCGAATGCTCGTTCATCCACATGGAAAGCCGCAAGGCCTTCCAGCACCGTTTTTTGTCCACCACGATTTGGCCGCTTTCAAACTGCGGTTCATTCCGAAAGGGAACTCCGCAGATTCTCCAAATAGGCTCGATTGCGTCCCACCGTTTCAGGTCCGGCCAAAAGATCGCTCCCGTTGTCTTAAATTGCGCGGTGTCGAACAGGAACTCCGGATTGAGCAAGGGCACGTTGTCCGCGTCCAGCAACAGCACCTCCCGGAACCGGCAATGAAGCAGAGCGTAAGGTTTGAGTTCCCAGCCACGCAGAATTCGCGCCGGATGCCTTTTTCTGATTTGGAACGCATCCACACATTGAACTCCGAGCGGCCGAACCAATCGCTCCATGGCCGAGTCCATCTCCTCCTTGCCCAAGTGCCACAATTCGATGGGCAGCTCGCATCCCTGATAGCGCAGCATCCGGATGCAGACCCAGGCGTTGGTGAACAATTGCACACCACCGGCGCAAATCACGACGCCACGGCCCCGATACCCGCCCGGATAGAAGGGCAAGGTCTCCATGAAGCGTTCCATGACAATCCGGGCGTTGTACTTGGTCAGCCTGCCATTGCTTCCTGGTTGGGGCGTCGAGTACGAAACCGCCCGCCAGGCTGCTCGAGCCTGGCGGGGCCTCAGGTACCGGCACGCGCCTCCGTCAAAATAAGTCTCAATCCGCCGGATCACTTCGCCCGAAGTGATCATATCCATGCAGCGCGGCAGGTTGCCGACGACGTTGACGCACAAATCTCCTGGATCATCCCTTTTGTCGCCATCACCCAGCGGGAAGGTACGGCATTTCCAACAGCCACCGGTCTTGCAACAGGGTAGCGCGCCGATTGTGTGGATGAACTGGTGGGCGGGATAGGCTTCCCAGTGGACCGGTTCCCGGCCTCCCGCCACGACGACACAAGGCCGGGGCGATGGCTGGCCGGCCTTGCCGGGCACAGCCGAGGCCAGATGCATCAGGCAGGTCACGGGGCACAGGACACCTTGGGCGTGATGAACCAAGCGAACTAACTGCCGGAGATCCGTTCGGCCTCGCAGGTCGATGACTCCATTGAGGGGAGGATGGTAATCCTGCCAGTCACCGACCTGGACGAACTGGATCTTTCCGCGGAAATGATCTACTACCTCCTGAAACCGCCGGATGTCCCACCATTTGATCGTGACGTCAAACTTGCCACCCGCCACCACAATCCAGGACGGAGTGTCCTCGCCGGTCCGCTCGTGGACCTGTGACTGCCACAGCTTTTCCTCGTCGGAGAGATGAATGTCTCCTCGGAAGACCGTGGGCTTGATGCTGAGATCGAGCCGTTGGTTCAAGAAGTCGATGAAGCCGTGCAAGCAGTGGTAAGGCGCCTCGTTGCAGCGGTTGATCAACGGGTACTCGCAATCGATGACGCTCACGTCAGGATCGTTCTCCCGCAAAGGCGTCAGATAGGGATTGTGCTCCCACAGTTCCGGGCAGGAGGTGCGCACATCGGTCACAAAGCGGCCCGGATAGTTCAAATGCAGATCCCGGACAGCGGCGGTCAACATGACGATGTCGCCGGGCGAAAGAAAGTTCTTCAACAGAAGCTTGCGCTGTGGCGGCTGCACGGGTCGTGTCTCCGGCGCAAGACTTCAGCGGGCATTACCGGGTCGCCGGGGGATGTTCCATCGCGACGACCAGGACACAGGAGTCTGCCAACCGCCTTGCGGACGTTGCAGTTCGTAATTAGGAGGCTGACTATCGCGTCGCCCAGCAGTTAACCGCCACCACGGTCCGGGCTGGAAGAGCTTTCACCGGGACCCTTCTCTGCAATAATCCGAAGAGATTGCCCCCAACAGAGTTTGATAACAAGCTCCTCTAGCGGTTCGCCTTCCTTCGGGTGAGACACAACAAACTGTTGCCCAACTGTCAGCTCTTGTTGTCCCTTGAGTTCGGCTTGCGGACTGGGTTTTCGTTCCTTTTTGGAGAGGGTGAGTTCTATTGGATCCATAGTCTGCCTTTCTGTTGCTGTTTTTGTGCTTTGGGTTTCATCCCCGATCCAGGGGAAAGTCTCAAGTCCAATGTTTCGGCGCATCTCGTCATGTTGCGGAGCGCGGATTTGCAATCCCTGGGAAAACACCAATGTTTCGCGATGCGCGTTCGATGTCTCATACCTTCTGGCCTTCAGCCCCTAAACAAGCCCGCTTTTCGAGTAGCTTCATCTGTTTTTTGATCTGGGCCGACACCCTGTGCTTTATCATGTAAACCTGAGCGGCGTTGACCCCGAACATCCGGCAAACGGTTTGCACCGGTTGCTCCTTGAGCACGCAACTATAGAACACTTGGAAATGCCGGGGAGCCACGCGATCCTTGACCCGCTCCAGAGCGGCTTCGAGAAGATTCCTCCGCCATTCCTCTTCCCAAACCGCACTGATGCCGTCACCATCCGGATCAGGTATTCGGTCCACGGTTGACGTCCGTCGGGTGGACTCGGATGCGTCGGCCTCCGGATGGCGCACGAGATTCTTCCGTTCGTTTTCCAGCTTTCTGACGCGGTCGAGGATCCGCCAGCGGGTCATCTTCAGCAAATAGTTTTTGAAGGAGCCTCGTTTGGGGTCGTACTCGAACTCGTCGATGTGCCGCGAAATGGCTATGACCGTCTCCTGCACAACTTCCTGGGCTTCGACCTCGGGCAACCCGGCCTTCAGAGCAACATTATAGATGAGCCGCCAATAAATCTCGAAAAACTCGCGCCAACTCTCGGAATCGTCCAGGTCCTTCAGCCGTTCCAACAGGCTTTGGCGCGTGGGTATCAGTTCATCATGCCTCTCAGAGGGCGGAACATTCATCGCATTCACCCCACGTACACGCGCCAAGTCGCGGGTTCTTTCAAGATTCTTTTTAAGCGACCAACGTATCGGCGCTTTCTGACCGCGGCAATTCGGTCGCCGGGCGCAGCCAGAGAATACACTTCGCACGAATGCAGGAAAGCCCAAAACCAGGCAGTGGGACTCTGGGACTAAGCCGGAACGATTCAGTTGGGAACAGGGAGATAACAGAGGAAACAGAGGACTGATGCGAGAATGCGGAGGATCAGGCCCAACCTTGCGTGGTCACCATTCAGTGACCGCATGGCGTCCCCAGAAACGGGCGCTTTGCTTCGCTCCTCAGCCTCTGTTTGCTCCGTTTCCTCCTGTTCACTTGCATGGATACGGCTAAGTTGAGTGCCCGCATTGCCATCTCGAGCTAAGGCTTGCGACGGTACCCGGCAGCTTCTTATGCTGCGCGTCATGCGCGTCGTAAAGGTGTCGCTGGGCGAGCGAAGCTATTCCATACTCATTGGAAACGGGCTGCTTTCCGGCCTGGGCGGGGGTTGCGATAAACTCCAATTGGGCCGGCGTTGCGCCATCATCTCCGATCGCAACGTCGCCCCGCGCTTTGGCAAAGCGGCCGCGCAATCGCTCGCAAAGGCCGGATTCGAGCCGCTCTCGATTACGGTTCGCGCTGGCGAGGCCGCCAAAGCTCTCGATACCGTGCAGTCCTGCTACAACCAACTCGCAAAACATCGGCTCGAGCGGAAGTCTTTCATTGTCGCGCTGGGCGGGGGTGTGGTCGGCGATCTGGCCGGGTTTGTCGCGGCCACTTACCTCAGAGGCATCGCCTTCGTGCAGGTGCCCACGACGCTCCTGGCGCAAGTGGACAGTTCGGTCGGCGGCAAGGTCGGCGTGAATTTGAAGCAGGGCAAAAACCTTGTGGGAGCGTTCCATCAACCCCGGCTGGTTCTGTGTGATCTGGACACGCTGCGAACGTTGCCGGAACGTGAGTATCGGGCGGGCATGGCGGAAGTGATCAAGTACGGCCTCATTTACGATGCGTCGCTCTTTGAAGAGCTGGAGCGCGCACTGCCGGGACTGTTGCGACGCGATGCGGCCACTTTGCTCGAGGTCGTGGCGCGTTGTTGTGAAATCAAGGCGGAGATCGTCAGCAAGGACGAAACAGAAAGCGGGTTGCGCTCCATTCTCAACTTTGGCCACACCGTCGGCCATGCCATCGAAGCCATTTCCGGTTACGGGAAATATCTTCATGGCGAAGCGATCGCGATCGGACAGGTGGCAGCGGCGAAACTTTCGGCGGCGTTGCTCGGCCTGCCCAGCGAGCAAGTGACTCGAATCGAAGGCCTTTTTTCCAAGGCGAACTTGCCCACTCGCATCCGGCTTACGTCCGCGCAGAAAACTCGCCTGGTCGCCTCCATGCAACTCGACAAGAAAGTCAGCGCAGGTGAAATCACGTTCGTGCTGGCAACACGAATCGGCCAGGCTGTGTGGGGACAAAAAGTGCCGCGGAAGTTCCTCGACGGCGTGTTGGCGCCATCGCCAGCCGCCCCTCGGCGCTCGGCAGTTTGATATGGCTGCGGTAAGTGAAACCATGGTGCGCGAGTATTTCGAGCTGCACGGATTCTTTGTCCGTCAGCAGCGCAAATACGTCGCGCCCGCTCGCGCACCGGAGGACGAGGAAGCCGATTTTCATGTGGTCAACCCGCATTACGAAGGTGAGGCCGGCCCTCTGCCTTTTATTCTGGCATCCTCGGATCTGAAAGGCATCGCGCGCGCCATTGTGGTGGTTAAAGGCTGGCACACCGACACGTTCAGCCCGGCTCGACTGGCACATGTGCCGGAGATTTTTCGTTTCGTCGAGCCGCCCGCGTTTCAGCAGGCCACGCGGGCGTTCGGACGCGATGGCCCGCTTTTGAAGATCATGGTTGTGCCCGCCCTGCCGCAGAGCGCGTCGGCCCGCGACGAAACAGTCGCGTTGCTGCGGAGCAAGGGCATCGACGGCATCATTCCCTTCCGGACCATGCTTGGCGATTTGATCAATCAAATCGAAACCAATCGTAACTACCAGAAGTCGGACCTGCTCCAGGTCATCCGCATTTTGAAAAATTACGACTTTTTCAAAGAACCGCAGTTGGAACTGTTCAAAGCGAAGCGAAAGCGGCGCAGCCGGAAGAACTCGTCGTGACGGGCATTATTGCTGCCTTGAATGAATTGGCCCGACATGGAAGCTTCAGTTTATATGGACGAAGAACAAAACGTTTGGGAAGGACACGCGTCGCATTTCATCAATCTGCCGGTGTATCTTCTGTGTGCACTGGCGGCGGGAGCTCTCCTGGGTGGCTCCTTTTTCCTGGCTCCTCCGCTCTCCTTCGCCGTGGCCGGTGCCGCTGCCATCCCGCTGGTGATTGCATTGTTCAAGTGGCTCGACAACAAATGCCGCCGCTATCAAGTCACCACCGAACGCCTGCGGCTCAGTCGGGGCATTCTCTCCAGGAAAACCGACGAAGTGGAATTGTATCGGGTGAAGGATTATGTCCTGGTCGAGCCGTTTTGGTTGCGGCTCTTTGGCCTGGCAGACATCGTGATGCAGACCACCGACGATGCGAACCCAAAGGTCCACATCAGGGCTATCCCGCAAGCGTCGGCGCTGCGCGATCAAATCCGCAAGTACGTGGAAATCTGTCGGGAGAAGAAACACGTGCGCATTACGGAGTTTGAGTAAATGCGCGCGGGTAAATCCCCGACGAGACAGCATTTTTGTTCGCGCCTGCAAAAAATCCACCGGAAGAAGCGAAGGTTGCGAATTGACGCGAATGCAAATTGGCATCCGCGACTATTAGACTATAGCGATTGCCAAAAATAATTTCCGACCAAACCAGGAGCCAAGGCTGCTGCGCCTCACAGAGGCGCGCTCCGGGAGCGCGGGTCTGCGACCCGCAGCATGTCCAATAGGTTGCCAATCGGAAGTGAATTCTGGCAACCGCTCTAGCGTGGTTGACATCTCATCTTCGTGCTGGCCATTCGGAGAACTCCTGCTAGCCTTTCCAACGGCAAACCCATGGAACAGCAGCCGACCAACGCAATGGCGGCAGAACAGCGCGGTTGCGGTGAATATCACAGGCAGCGCCATCGTGATGAATGATGTCTGGCGTCACATCGCCGTGACTTTCACCGAAACCAACAGCGAGTTGTTCGTGGACGGCACGTCGCAAGGCACTGGAACGGGCGGAGTCCTGCACGACCACCTGGCCACTGCGCTGGCGATTGGGGCATGGATTGGCGACGGCGCCGGCTATGCCACGGCCACCATCGACGACGTGGCCATCTGGAATCGCGTGTTGGGCATCGACGAAATTCAGGATTTGGCTCTCGGATTCACGACCGTGCTCGGTTTGCGTATCGCCCCCGACTGCCCGACGATTGAACGCTCAGGAACGAATTTTGTGGTGCGCTGGGGCTCGCAAGCAATATTACAGGGCGCCGGTGACGTGGACGGTTCATATACGGACGTCGTCAATCCGGCGGGACCTCCTCCGGGGTTCGTACCCAGTCCCTATACCAATTCCGTATCGCAATCGCGGACGTTTTATCGGCTGCGCTCGCCATGAAGCGGGGCCTCAGAGTCTTGGGTCGAGTCAGCGGCACAAGACGAAAGACACAAGACATTAGATTCTGACTTCGAAAATCTGATGAAAACAGCTCGCATCTTTAGAGATTGCTTGGCTTGAAGTCTTTAACGCAGAGGACGCCGAGGGTGGCGCAAAGGAGCGCAAAGGGACCTTTCTCTGCGCCCTCTGCGAATCCCTCGGCGTCCTCTGCGTTAAGCAGGGTGGTCGAAATTTCAAATATGTTTGGTTAGACTTTGCATTGCCGGCTAAGCCCGGATTCCAAACGCGATTGATTTGCCATGAAACGATTTATTGAATTGTTAGAGCGGTTGCCAGAATTCATTTCCGATTGGCAACCTATTGGACACGCTGCGGGTCGCAGACCCGCGCTCCCGGAGCGCGCCTCTGTGAGGCGCAGCAGCCTTGGCTCCTGGTTTGGTCGGAAATTATTTTTGGCAATCGCTATAACGCTCAGCTTTGCCGCACATGTCGTTCTCGCCGCCGACAGCGTCGTGGTCTTCAACGAAGTTCACTATCATCCCGTCACCAATGAGACGGCCAACGAATGGGTCGAGTTGCACAATCAGATGGCTATCGACATCGATCTGTCGGCGTGGGCGCTGACGGGCAACATCGGGTTCACATTCGCGGAAGGAACGATTATTCCGGCGGGCGGCTACCTCGTCATCGCCAGTGCTCCAGGGACACTGCGGACCAACGCGGGCATCACCAATGTCATGGGGCCATTTATTGGCAGGCTTAACAATGCCGGCGGTGACATTAACCTGCGCGACCGCAACGATCGACTCATGGACGAAATCGAATATCGCGACGGCGGCAAATGGCCGGTCGCGCCCGACGGTTCCGGTGCGACGCTCGTCAAACGCGACCCTAATTCGCCCAGTGGACCTCCCGAAAACTGGACTTCCAGTATTGTGGTTGGTGGGACGCCGGGCGGGCGCAATTTCCCGGACACCAACCCGCCTCCACGCCGCGCTCTCATCGCTTTCAACGCACTCTGGCGTTACGAGGCTTCCGGCACCGACCTCGGCACTACATGGCGCGAACCCGGTTTCGACGACAGCTCCTGGGCTGGACGCAACAATGCCACGCTTGTTTCCTACTGGCCCTTCAATGGCAACGCCACCGCCACCCGTGGCACAAGTGGGACCTTCGTGGGCTCGGTTACAGCCACGAACGATCGCAATGGCGTGGCCAGCGGCGCCCTCGCCTTCAGCGGCGCGTCGCAATATGTCCAGGTCAACGGCGGCGGGGGGCTTAACGCCGCCACGGCCGGCACGATCAGCCTGTGGGTGAAATGGACCGGCGCGCAGGATCCCGATTGCTGCGGCACTTTTGGCGCCGTGCTCGCGCGGCAGGGTAATGGACTGTTCTCGGATAACATCATCGCGTTGAATGCTTCGACGCCGGCCAGCGCGCGCGTCGTGTGGCGGCAATCCGGCGGACCGGCGCCGGTGCTCATCACGGGCACGACGATCGTCAACACGAATTGGCATCATATCGCGGTCACGTTCGCGCCCGGTGGAAGCACCCTCTACGTCGATGGCGTGGCACAAGGCACGGCCGCCGGCAGCGGCCTGAACAACAACACCGGCGTGGCTCTCTCGATCGGCGGTTGGGCCGGCGACGGCGGGGGCTTTTCGACTTCCAGCATCGACGACGTCGCCATTTGGGACCAGCCGCTTACCGGCGCGCAGATCGCGCAACTGGCCGCGCAGACGACGGCGCCGCTGGATTTCGCCGCGCCCGAAAACGCTGTCTATTTCGCGGGCGATGGCCGGCTCGCCAGCAACGACGATCTGCGGCGCACCGCGTTGCCGGTCGGCCCGACGACTTACTATTTCCGCAACACGTTTCAATTCGGAGAGGATCCTGCGCGCACAGACCTGACGCTCGATCTGGCGGTGGACGACGGCGCCGTCTTCTATCTCAACGGCGCCGAGGTCTATCGCCACAACATGCCCGACGGGGCGGTGAGCAATTCGACGTTCGCTGCGAGCGCCGTCGGCGATGCCCCCATCCTGAACGGAATTTCGCTTGCCGCGACGAACCTGGTCGCGGGGACGAACGTGTTCGCCGTCGAAGTGCACCAGGCCGCCGCGCCCGACAGCGGCATGGTTTTCGGCGCCGGACTAGGCGCGGTCGTGACGCCGCCAGGACCAGCGCCTGAAGCGTTCGATCCTGGTGGTTTGGTGTTCAACGAAATCGACGCGGCCAGCGCGGTGTCGTTCCGGATCGAGTTGATGAATCACGGTTCACAACCGCTCGACACGGCGGGCTACGTCGTGCAGCGCACTGGCCCCTCGGCTGACGCCGAGTACACGCTGCCGCCGCAGGTGGTGCCTGCCGGTGGATTTGTCGTGTTGAGCCAGTCCACGCTCGGCTTCGGAGCGGCGCCCGGCGATAAACTGTTTCTGTTTCTTCCAGCCAAACGCGCTGTCGTCGATGCGCTCGAAGTCCACGAGCGTCCCCGCGCGCGCTGGCCTGACGGCACGGGGGAATGGCTCACGCCCGGCGCGGTCACGCCCGGCGCGAGCAACAGCTTTGCGCTTCACGACGACGTCGTGATCAACGAAATCATGTATCACCCTCCGCCGCTTCAGCCGGAGGTCGCGACCTTTTCGCCGACGAACACGCTGCTGACGCTGACCAACACGTGGCGTTACCGCGGCGACGCCGTGGATCTCGGCACCAACTGGTCGCTGCCCGATTACGACGACAGCGCCTGGCAGATGGGGGCGGCGATGTTTTACGCGCCGGCTTCGACCCTCACCTATCCCGTGCCGAAAAATACGTTCCTTCCGCTGACCAACAGTTTCGGCACGCGCGTCATCACGTTTTATTTCCGAACACAGTTCATGTTCGCGGGCGACACCAACGAGTTGAGGCTGGGCTTGCGCGGCGTGATCGACGATGGGGCGGTGTTCTACATCAACGGCGCAGAAGTGTTCCGCTTGAACATGCCGACGACGAACATCCTTTACGGCACATTCTCGACCGTCAACGTCGGCCTTCCCGGGATGACCGGCCCTGTCGTCATTCCAACGGACAGTTTGCAAATGGGCTTGAACACCCTGGCCGTCGAAGTGCATCAAGCCATACCGACCAGCTCGGACGTGAATTTTGCAGCCGAGTTGACGTGGTGGAACCAATTGACGCCCACGCTGCCGTTCCGACAATCGCCGGAGGAATGGGTCGAGCTGTTCAACCGCGCCAGCAACGCCGTCAACCTGACAGGATGGCGGCTGGACGAAGGCATCGACATGCGGTTCCCATCGAACACGATCATCGCGCCGGGCGGCTACCTGGTCGTGGCCAAAGATCCGGCAGGCTTACTGGCGAAGTTCCCTGGCATCCCGGTGATTGGTCCCTATACCAACAGCTTGTCTCATCGTGGTGAGCGTGTCGTGCTGAAGGATGCGGCGGATAATCCGGCCGATGCCGTGCAGTACTTTGACGATGGCCGGTGGCCTCGAGGGGCGGACGGGCGCGGCGCGAGTCTGGAGTTGCGCAATGCATGGGCTGACAACGCGGCTGGCGAAGCCTGGGCGGCAAGCGATGAACGCAGCCGCACATCGTGGCGCACCTATTCTTATCGCGGCGTCGCGGCCGCAAGCGTGGTCGGACCAGACACAGGGGTTGGATCGTGGCGTGAATTGGTGATAGGTCTGTTGGACGCCGGTGAAGTATTACTCGACGACATCAGTGTGATCGAGACGCCGGCGACGACGCCAACGAACCTTATCCAGAACGGCACCTTCGAGACGGGCACGAGCAAATGGCGCATCATCGGCAATCATCATGGGGAGGTCATCGACGACCCGGAGCAGCCCGGCAACAAAGTGCTGCGGCTCGTGGCCACGGGCGGGACCGAGCACATGAGCAACCATGGCGAAACGACGTTCATCAACAATCGTGAGGTGGTCAACGGGCGTGAGTATTTGATTTCGTTCCGCGCCCGATGGATGAGCGGCTCACGACAGTTCCATACACGTCTTTACTTCAATCGACTCCCGCGCACGACATGGCTCGACGCGCCCACGTTGCGAGGGACGCCCGGCGCGCAGAACTCAACGTTTGTTACCAACATGGGTCCCACTTATGCCGAATGCCGTCACGCCCCGCCGGTGCCGGCGCCATTCGCGCCCGTGAGCGTTGCTGTTCGGGCCAGCGATCCGGACGGTGTTACCGGCGTTACCCTGTGGAGTTCGGTCAACGGCGGAACCTGGAGCAGTTCACCGATGACGTTGATGGCGGACGGCCTTTATTCAACGACTCTGCCCGGAAAGGCTGGCGGGACAGTCGTCCAATTCTACGTGGAAGGCACAGATGCGCTCGGCGCCCAATCCATCTTTCCGACTGCGGGCACGAATTCCCGGGCCCTTTACCAGGTCGATGATGGTCGGGCTGCCACGAATGGGTTGCACAATTTTCGTCTCGTGACGCTGAGCGCCGATGCTGACGAACTCTTTCGCACCATCAATCTCATGAGCAACGAGCGCATCGGCTGCACGGTCATTTACGACGAACGTGAAATCTTTTACGACTGCGGCCTCCGTCTCAAAGGCAGCGAACACAGCCGCACGACCACGCCGCGCCTTGGCTTCAATGTCGGCTTCACGTCCGAGCAGCGGTTCCGCGGCGTGCATGATACGGTGGCCATCGATCGCTCGGAGAGCACTGGCTTCGGCCAGCGCGAGATGCTCATCCATCAGACGCTCAATCACGCGGGCGGTCTGCCCACCAAGTATCACGATCTCATCCAGGTCATGGCGCCGCGTCCCGAATACACGGGCTCGGCGGAGTTGCAGTTGGCCCGTTTCACCGACGTGTTTCTCGAGGATCAGTTCGACAGTGGCGACGACGGGATGGTCTTCGAGTACGAACTGGTCTATATGCTTAACACCACCGACAACGGCATGCCTGAAGGCAATAAGGTGCCCGCGCCGGATAGTGTTGTTGGCACCGCCATCCGCAACCTGGGCGACGACAAGGAAAATTACCGTTGGAATTTCCTGATCAAAAACAATGAGGAGCGCGACGACTACAGCAAGCTGATTCCGTTCTGCAAATGGATGGAAATGAGCGGCGCGGCCTTCACCGGCGCCATCACCAACTACATCGACGTGGACCAATGGCTTCGCGGCGTGGCCGTGAACGCCTTGTCCGGCGCCGGCGACAGCTACGGCGGCGACGGCTCCGCGCACAACGTGCAGTTTTACGTCCGGCCCAGCGACGGGCGCGTGCTCTACCTGCCGCACGACGTGGACGCCTTCTTTGATGTGAACCGTCCCATCGTGCCGAACAACGACTTGAACAAAATGATCGCCGTGCCGGCCTACGCGCGCGCTTATTACTGCCATCTGCTCGACATTATCGCCACGACCTACAACGCCAATTACATGACCCGTTGGGCAAATCATTTCGGGCGCTTGCTGCCGGCGCAAAACTTCGCTAGCCATCTTGCCTTCCTCGTCCAGCGCGCCGGCATTGTCACCAGTTCCGTGAATTCGCTGGTGCCCAACGTGGCCTTTTCCATCACGAGCAATGGCGGAAATAATTTCGGCACGACCAACAGCTTCCTTGCTTTGAGCGGCAATGCCTCCCTTGCCATCAAGAGCATCGAAGTCAATGGCATCGCCTACCCCATTATCTGGACAAGCACAACGGCCTGGCGAGTAAACGTCCCGCTGTTCAGCGGCACGAACCTGCTTTCCGTGCAGGGTGTGGACCGCAACGACGCGCCTTTAGCCAACGCGGTGGACACCATCACGGTTACCAACAACGGCCCTGGCGCGCTCTTGCCGGTGGTGATCAATGAATGGATGGCTGACAACGCGGGGCCCGGCGGTTTCCCTGACCCGGTCGATGGCCTGTTCCAGGACTGGTTCGAGTTGTTCAACCCCAACACCAATGCCGTCAACATCGGTGGCTTTTTCCTCACCGATAATCTCGAGCAGCCGACGAAGTGGAGAATTCCAACGAACACCATCCTCGCCCCGCTCGGCTTCCTGCTGGTATGGGCGGACAACGAAACCAATCAAAACGGCCTTGGCCCATACGGAGACCTGCACGCCCGCTTCCAGCTCAACAACGAGGGGGAAGAGATTGGGCTTTTTGCGCCCGACGGTGCGGAGCAATCTCGCGTCATGTTCGACGCACAGGCTGAAAATGTCAGCCAGGGTTTATACATGGACGGGAATGGCGTTGGCGGGCACCACTTCATGACCAACTTCACACCGCGTTTGCCAAACTCGCTGGCGGGTCCGCTGAAGTTGACCGAGGTCTCCCTCTCGATGGGCGGCGTCAGCCTCCGGTGGAACAGCGCCCCAGGCCGCGCCTATCGAGTCGAGTTTAAAGACACGCTCTCGGACGCCCTGTGGACGCCACTGGGAACTGAGGTGACGGCTGCCGGTGCGACGACGGTGCTTCTCGACGACACGGCGGCAGGCGCGCAACGCTTTTACCGCGTGTTGCTGCTGAGATGATGGGTGGATAGTAGGGCAGGTTGCCAACCTGCTGTTTCGCCGACTGCCAGTCGGCAGAGTGTGGCAAGCTCAAAGGGGCCGGGGGGTGTGTCCCGGAGGGACATAGTGAAAATAGCCCGGCGTTTCAACGCCGGGTTGAGCCGAGCATACACACAAGTCCCCGAGGGACGGCAGAAAATCCAACTCTTAAACCTGATCTTCGTTCGTCCCTCCGGGACTCGGTGGTTTTTGAACCGCACCTCCCGGCGTTGAAACGCCGGGCTATTTTCGCGATGTCGCTCCGGGACAAGGGACGGCGAATTCCCGAAAGCCATTAAGTTTAGCCCAGAGGGCTGACGGACATAAGCCGGGGATAACATCCCCGGCCCCAAAAACTGAGATGCTCCTCTGCGAGGCTGGCAACCAAGTTTCCGGCTTGTTCACGATTGCTCCTTATCGTTAGGATAAGATACTAAGTGTGAGCAAAGGATTTCTCATGCTCCTGAATGGCCGGGGTCGTCTGGGTCTGCTGGTGCTGGCCCTGGCCGCCTTTGGTGCGGTGGCCGCGGAGCCCAAGCGCGTGCTGGTCGTTCACTCGTTTGTGAACGCGGCGCCACCCTTCACCACCCACTCGACCGCGTTCGAGAGCGCACTCACGACGGAGATGGGGGAACCCGTTGATCTGGACGAGGTCTCGTTGGACGTGGCGCGTTACGCGACGCTGGACATGGACGAGGCTCTCGTCGAGTTCATGCGCAAACGCCAGGCCAAATGGCAGCCGGATTTGGTTGTGCCGATCGGCTCGCCCGCGAGCGTTTTTGTGGCCCAGTTTCGGGATCGTCTTTTTCCGAAGACGACGCCCGTCATTTACACGGGAATGGACCCGCGGCGTTTGCCGTCCGATGCGCTCCAACAGAACGCCGCCTTCGTCGGGGAATCGTTCGATTTTCCAGCCATAGTGCAAGACATCCTGCAACTGGCGCCGGCAACGACCAATATCGCGGTGGTGATTGGCGCGTCGCCGCTCGAACGGTATTGGACCTGCGTGCTGAGGCAAGAGTATCAGCTCTTCACCAATCGCGTCAGTTTCACATGGTTGAATGATCTGTCATTCCAGCAGATTCTGGAGCGGTCAGCCAGGTTGCCTCCGCGTTCGTTCATTCTCTTCGTCCTGCTGATGCGGGATGCGACGGGTGTGACTCACAATGCGGACGAGGGGCTCAAAGCAATCCATGCCGTCGCGAATGCGCCCATCAACGGCATCTTCCAACATCAGTTGGGTCTGGGGATTGTCGGCGGCCGGCTTTACCAGGCAGAACTCGTAGGCGTGGAGTCGGCTCGTATTGCGATGCGCGTCCTGGGTGGCGAAGCGCCGTCAAATTTTCCACCCAGGATTATTGAACCGTTAAAACCGCGGTATGACTGGCGGGAACTGCAGCGTTGGAACATCAGCGGGGATCGCCTGCCACCCGGCAGTGTGGTCCTGTTTCGCGAACCGACGATTTGGCAGCGCCACAGCGGGCGAGTCCTTCTGGTCATGTCGGCTTTCCTTGCCCAGGGTCTCATCATCTCCCTGTTGCTGGCGAATCTGGTCAAGCGCCGGCGCGCGGAACGATCCTTGATGGAGAGCGAGGCCCGGTTCCAAATGGCGGCTGATGCGGCGCCAGTCATGATCTGGATGACCGACCTGGACAAACTCTGTATGTTCCTCAACAAGCCCTGGCTCGAATTCACGGGTCGCGCACTGAACCAGGAGATGGGGAACGGCTGGGCCGAAGGCGTGCATCCGGACGACCTCCAGAAGTGTCTTAAGACCTACATCGGAGCATTTGAGGCGCGGCAACCGTTTATGATGGAATACCGGCTCCGGCGGCATGACGGAGAATATCGTTGGATTTGCGATACAGGCAGACCTCGACACGACGCTCAAGGAAACTTCGCCGGTTACATTGGCTCGTGTCTGGACATTACGGAATCGCGGCGCAAAACCGAGGCGCTGAGCGAAAGCGAGATCCGGCTGCGGGCCATCCTCGACACCGCCGTCGAGGGCATCATCACCATCAGCGAACGCGGCATCATCGAGTCGGTGAACGAGGCGGCCGGAAGGATTTTCGGCTATTCCGCCGCGGAAATGATCGGACAGAATGTGAGCATGCTCATGCCGTCTCCCTATCAGCAAGAGCACGACGAGTATCTCGCCAACTTTCGGCGCTCGCAGCAGCCGAAGATCATTGGCGCTGGGGGCGAGCTGAGCGGGCGGCGCAAGGACGGTTCAGTGTTCCCCGTCGATCTGGCCGTCAGCGAGATTCTGCTTGCCGACCGGCGCATTTTCACTGGTTTCGTCCGCGATATTACCGAGCGCAAACAAGCCGAACGCGCGGCCCGCGAGTTTAGCGGGCGGTTGATTCACGCGCAGGAGGCAGAACGCGCGCGGCTCGCCCGCGAGTTGCACGATGACATTACACAACGCCTGGCGCGCCTGGCCATTGATGCCGGATCCATCAAACGAGGGCGAGCTGGGGTTGGGCCCGGCGAAGCGATGGACGAATTTCGCGATGGTCTGGTGCGATTGAGCGAGGATGTGCATTCCCTTTCTTACAACTTGCATCCGGCGCTGTTGGAGGATCTGGGTCTGGCGGATGCGCTCCAGGCCGAGTGCGAGCAGTTCTCCCGGCAGGAGTCCATTACGGTCGAGGTAAGGCTGGAGGAAGTTCCGGAGGGAATCCCTCCTGATATCGGGCTTTGCCTCTTTCGCATAACCCAGGAAGCGCTGCGCAATGTGGCCCGCCACGCCCGGGCCGAGACGGCGAAGGTTTCACTGCGGCAATGGGACGGCGGCCTGCAATTGGCGGTGAAGGACAGCGGCATCGGTTTTGATCCCGGCCAACAACGTCATCGGCACAGCCTTGGCCTGGCGAGCATGCGCGAGCGAGCGCGGTTGCTCGGCGGTGAACTGGACATTGAAAGCGCCTCAGGTCACGGCACGACCGTCGTGGCCTGGGTGCCGTTGACGGAGGAAGAGACATGAGCCGATTGAACCGTCCCCGCATATTGCTGGCCGACGACCACCGCATGGTGGCCGAGGGCTTGAAAAGTCTGCTGTGCGCCGAGTTTGAACTGGTGGGCGTGGTCGAGGATGGACGGGCCTTGATCGAGGCCGCCAGGAAACAGCGCCCCGATGTCATCGTGGCAGACGTCGCCATGCCGCACCTCAACGGGCTGGATGCGCTGAAGCAATTGAAGAAGGACAATCCGCGTGTGAAAGTTGTCATCTTGACCATGCACCGGGAAGTGTCCTACGCGCGGCGCGCGCTGGAACTGGGGGCGGCGGGATTTGTTCTGAAGCATTCGGCTCCGGCGGAACTGCTTGCCGCCATCCGCGCCGCGCTTGACGGGAGAACCTACATCACACCGGCGGTGGCGGCAGAAGTGATTCATGCCTTTCAGCACGGTAAGCGTGCGACCGGCGATCCCACCGCCGCAGGGCTGACTCCACGCCAGCGCGAAATTCTGCAACTGCTGGCAGAGGGCCGGTCCGCCAAAGAGATTGCGAGCGCGCTTGGCATCTCTCCGCGCACCGTGGAGTTCCACAAGTATCAGATGATGGAATCGCTGCGTATCCACAGCAACGCCGAATTGACTCACTTCGCCATCAAACAGGGCATCGTCGCCATCTGAACCGGATACATAGTGGTTGCCAATAATGATCTCCGAATTTAGCGAAGCGCCAACACTGCTGCGCCTCGCAGAGGCGCGCTCCGGGAGCGCGGGTCTGCGACCCGCAGCATGCATACATGCCGTAAAGGAGCGCGAACGTCTCCTACGTCTCGTCCGCCCGAATGTTACGGCTGTGTGGCAAACGCCCTCGTAATTTTTCCGCATCCAACCTCGTAAATTTACGAGGTCACAACCTGCGCTCTCTTCGGTCAAAGTTCTCGCGATTCAAAGGCGTCTGGTAAGGGAACGAGCAACGCTTCCCGTTACAGGCAGCTCTGGTGCCAGCGTCACAGCAGGCAGCGGGGCAGCTACCGGCGGCGCGGATCGCTCCGCTCAGACGAATCAGGGCGAATCATGAGCAACCATATAGAAAACTGTGTGCTTGTGGCGGACCGGCATCATGGGCTGACAGAAGGAATGCGCGGACTTTTGGAATCAACCTTCGACACCGTGGTGATGGTGGCGGACGAAAACTCCTTGCTCCAGAGTGTGGAGCGGCTCAGGCCCAGGCTGGCCGTGGTCGATCTTTCGCTGGTGCGCGGAGAGAGTTTGCAATGGCTGCCTCGCCTGCGCAGCCGCTGTCCGACCATGAAACTGATTCTGATCAGCGTTCACGACGAGCCCAGCGTGCGCCGGGCGGTGATGGCGGCCGGGGCAGACGGGTTCATTCTCAAACGCGCCATCGCTATGGAGCTGTTGCCCATGATTGACACCATTCTGGCGGAACCGCCCGCCCCTCAGGAATGAACACGATGCCTGCTATTTCGCGAACCAACAGACCAACAGACCAACAAACATCAAAACCTACAAAGAAAGGACAGATAAACATGAAAGGACCTCTCCGACATACCACCCTCGCCACGCTGCTGGCGCTCACGTTGGCGCCCGCACCCCTTGCGGTTGGCGCCGACTCCGCCGAACGGGCCGCTGCGGTCAAAGAGAAAATCCAGACCTTGCGCACCGAAAGCGCGCGGGAGCGCAATCAAATCACGCTGACCCTGGAGGAACTCAACCGCATGACGGTTGCGGGCGTGGACCTGCGGCCTCAGTTTGAGAAATTCAAAGCCGAACTCGTCAAGATGGAGGACCAGGCCAAGACCGCCCGCCAACGCGCCATCTCCATGAAGGAAAAAGGCCAGGCCTTTTTCGCCGATTGGGAGCAACACGCCAAGAGCATCCAGAATGAGGATATTCGCAAAGAGGCCGAAAAGCGTCTCAACAAGCGCAAAAAGTCCTATGGCAAAATCCTCTCGAGTATGGAGGACGCCAAGGACGAGCTGGTGCCGTTCATGTCCGATCTCAACGATGTCCGCAAACTCCTCGACAGTGAATTGACCGCGAAGAGCGTGTCTTCTACCAAGGGCCTCATCCGCCAGGCCAACTGGCATGGCGACGACGTGCGCGAATCGCTTACAGACATGGAAAAGGAACTGGACCGCGTAGCCGCCGAACTTGCCAAGTATCAGTGAAGCCGCCGCGGGCGACCGTCTGCCGACACGTACTTAAACGACCAATAGAACCAACAAAACAGACAACACTCATGAAATCGATCCAACCTATCCGAACCCTCATTCTCGCCGCCCTTGGCATCGGGGGCCTCCTCCTCACCAGCACCGGCGCCAGCGCTGCGGGCTACAAACTCGCCGACAAGGTCGGCGTGGACATCGCCCAGTTCCGCGATGAAATCGTGGACGTGAAGAAGGCGGTGGATGCCACGATGGCCGCGCTGGACAAGATTGTCGCGCAGGCCACCGTCGATCCGCGCAAGGCCTTCAAGGAGTTTGACAAGAGCGTACCGCACATCGACGCGGAGGCCGCCAAGGCCAAAAAGCGGGCCGAGGACATGAAGGCACGCGGCAAAGAGTACTTCGACAAGTGGGAGAAAGAAATGGCCGGCGTGAACGACCCGGAGATTCGCAAGCTCGCTGAGGAACGCAAGGCCAAGCTGCAAGCGGCCTTTGGCAACATCAAAACTACCATGGAGCCGGCCCGCGACCAGTTCAACCCCTGGCTGGCGCACCTGAAGGATCTTCAGAAATACCTGAGCCAGGACCTGACCATCAACGGCATCGACGCGGCCAAGGACTTGATCATGAAATCGAAGAGGGAAGGCATGGAAGTGCAGCAAATGCTCGACACCGTCATCGTCGAACTCAACACGGTGGTCGCCACGATCACTCCGGCCAAAACACGACGGACGTAAACCAATTCAGCCGGAAGCAAACGTGCCAACGCAGGAACAACGGCCGATGAGAAGCCTCGCACCTTTGGGCGACGGTGCTGGGCGTGCTCCTGGGTGCCGCCTGCGTGGCTCGTTACACTGCTTTGCCCAGGTCGAGCGCCGATAACCCGCGTGGGGCGTGATTGTTGTTTTAATGATTCTTGCTCAAAAGTCGTATGGACAAAGCCCCTCACGTGTCCGACCTCGACCTGGCAGATCTCTTTTCCGCCTACCAGGAGGACGCCAGAGCCTGGCAGGACGACGACCAAGGTGAAACCTATCTACCGGACGCGCTCCCGCCGGCTCTGTCGCACTCAATAAACCGGAACGATTCAGTTGCTTTCGGGAGCGCGGGCGTCTCGCCCGCAGTTTTCGGCGTCCCGCCGAAAACTCTCACACGTCGAACCCGCGCACAATTCGGTGAGGTCTCCGACGCTTCAAACCCACCGGCGGGACGCCGACGGGAGCGACCGGGACGGTCGCGCTCCTCTTTTTCAACTGAATCGTTCCGGATAAATCGCCGGTCCCATTTCGAAGTGCTGCTGTTCAGCGAAGTAAATCTTCACAACCCAATCCCATGAAAAATACCATTCATTCCAGGAGTTACCTGCACAAGACATTGGCCGCGGACCACGGGCCATGGGGAGATCGACCATGAACGCCGCCGATTTTCTCACCCGGCAGGTGAGCCTATTCAAAGGATTCTCTGCCGAACAGTTGCAGCGGTTGGTGGAAGGCTCGCGCGTTGCGTCTTTTGAGGCCAATGAAGTCGTCGCACACCACGGTTCGGAAGCTACGCACTTCGGGGTGGTGTTGAACGGCGCCCTGAGCGCCTCGGCCATGGGCGACGGCGGCGCGCGGCAATCCCTCGGACGACTGAATGCCGGCGATACGTTTGGCGAGATGGCCCTCATGACCGGCGACCCGGTGGCGGCAGACTTTATCGCTGAGTCCCGCTCTGAGGTGCTGCTGATTCCGGTGTCACTCTTCCAGTCCGTCATCGTGGCGGAGCCGGGCGCCATTCGGCAGATCTCGCGGACCATCGCCGAACGGATGAAGACCGTCATGGCCGACCCGGCCAAAGCCGCCGCCGCGCTTCGCCAGGGCGACGACCCTTACGGCCTCAAGCTCAAGGGCGAACGGCCGGAGAAAATTCTCGTCATCAACTGCGGTTCGTCGTCGCTCAAATACAGTTTCTACGACACGACCGACGAGTCCCATCACGCGCGCGGTCTGGTGGAGCGCATCCGCATCGACGGCACGCGGTTGGTGCATCGCGGGCCGAAGGGCGAAGTGAAACGCGACCTGCCCAAGGGTGATTTTGCCGAGGCGTTCCAGGCGATGGTCGGCGAACTCACCTCCACGGAAAGCGGCGTCATTGGCGGTGCGGGTGAAGTCAGCGTGGTCGCCCACCGTGTTGTTCACGGCGGCGAGCGCTTTACGGAAGGAACGCTCATCACCGAGGAAGTGCTCGCGCAAATTGAGGCGCTCAACCCGCTCGCGCCGTTGCACAATCCGGTGAACGTTGCCGGCATTCGAGAGATGCGCCGGCTCTTCCCGGCCGTGCCGCACGTGGCCGTGTTCGATACGGCCTTCCATCACACCCTGCCGGCCTATGCCTATCTTTACGGTCTGCCCTACGAACTTTACGAGAAGAAGGCTGTCCGCCGCTACGGCTTCCACGGCACGTCGCACCACTACGTCAGCCTGCGCGCCGCGCAGTTTCTCAAGCGCCGGCCCAATGAGCTGCGCCTCGTAAGCTGCCATCTCGGCAACGGGTCGTCGCTCTGCGCCGTGGATCACGGACGTTCGATGGACACGACGATGGGCTTCACGCCTGCCGAGGGTCTCATCATGGGCACCCGCTGCGGCGACGTGGACGCAGGTGTGCTCGCCTTCCTGGAACGAACGGAGAACCTTACGGCCACTCAGAGCGAGGAATTGTTGAACAAGAAGAGCGGCTTGCTCGGCCTCTCCGGCCTTTCCAGCGACATGCGCGAAATCCTCAAGGCTGCCGGTGAAGGACAGCCCCGCGCATTGCTCGCGCTCAAGACCTACTGTTACCGCGTGCGCAAATACGTTGGCGCTTACGTCGCCTCGATGGGCGGTCTGGACGCAGTGGTTTTCACCGGCGGTATCGGCCAGGGCAGCGCGGAAGTGCGCGCGCTGGCGTTGCAGGGATTGGACTGCATGGGCATCACGCTTGACCCGCAGCGCAATGGCAGCGCGCGTGGCTTCGACGAAGTATGCCTCATTTCCACGGACGACTCGAAGGTGACGGTGCTGGTTGTGCCGACGGATGAAGAACGCATGATGGCTCGGGAGGCCTTGCGCACGTTGAGCCGATCCTACATCACGCGCGTGCTGGAGACGCAGAAGCAGCAGCCGTTTCTGGTCGAGGTCTCGGCGCATCACATCCATCTCACGCAGGAACATGTCGAAGCGCTCTTCGGCCAGGGTCATCAACTCACCCGGCATTCCGACCTGTCGCAGCCTGGCCAGTTTGCGTGCAAGGAACAGCTCGCCATCGTCGGGCCGAAGGGCCGCATCGAGCGCGTCCGCGTGCTCGGTCCGGCGCGCAAATACACCCAGGTGGAGATTGCCATGACCGAGCAGTTCAAGGTCGGCGTGCATCCGCCTATCCGCGAGAGCGGCGACATCGCCGACACGCCCGGCTGCACGCTTGAAGGCACGGCGGGCAGCGTGAAGCTGGAGCGCGGCGTCATCTGCGCGTTGCGCCACGTTCACATGACGCCCGAAGACGCCCTCCGTTACGGCGTGCGCGACAAGTCCGTCGTCCGCGTGCGCATTGCGGGAGAGCGCGAACTGGTCTTCGGCGACGTCCTGGTGCGGGTGGATCCGAACTTTGCCCTCGCCATGCACATCGACACCGACGAAGCCAACGCCGCCAGCGTGCAGACCGGCGCGCAAGGATACATCGAAGGAATCCAAAACGAAGGATGACAGCGCGCGTGATGCGAAACCCACAGACCATTCCGTTGGCGGAGTGCCTCCGCGAAGGCGCCTTCGCACGTGGCCCGTGCGCGGCGTGCATGCTGCTCGGGCTGTTGCCTGGCCTGCTCGCGGCGCAGTCGGCCATCGACGAAGACGCTCCGTGGCCGCGCGTCCGTTCGACCAACGGAAACACGGTCACCCTTCATCTGCCACAAGTGGAACGCTGGACGAGCAATTCGTTCGTCGCGCGTGCCGTGGTCGAGGTGAAGGCAGCCAGGGCGAAAAAGGATTTGCTCGGGATCGCGTGGTTTGAAGCGCATGGCAGCGTGGATCGCTCCAACCGGCTCGTCACGCTGGACCGCTTCGAAGTCACCAAGGCGAGTTTCCCTGACGCGCCGGACAAGGGCAGCAACGCGCTCGCCATCATCCGTGCAGTCATTCCGTCCGGCGCGCGCACCATCACCCTGGAGTACCTCGTCACGGCCCTCGGTTTTGCGCAGGCCGCGGCGCGGCGGGGAAAGCAGGGACTCCAGCACACCCCGCCGGAAATCATCTGGGTGACGAACCGCACCGTGCTCGTGATCGTGGATGGCGAGCCAGTGCTTCGTCCGATGGCGGACTCGGCTTTGGAACGTGTGGTCAACACTCCGGCGTTGCTGGTTCGCGACAAGGCGGGCAACAAGTTTTATCTTGCCAGCGATGCTCAGTGGTTCGCGTCGCGCTCGCTCAAAGGTCCGTGGTCGCTGGCGCAAAGCCCGCCACCAGAACTTGCCGCGCTGACGCCTTCCAAGCCGGACGGCGAATCTGCGCCGGCCGGCGCTCCGCTGCCGCGAATCATTGTCAGCACCCGTGCGGCGGAACTGCTCCTGTCCGATAGCCTGCCGGATTTCAGGTCCATTCGTGGCACGGCGTTGCAATACGCGGCGGATTCGGACAGCCAGCTTTTCTTTCACACCACCGAGCATGCGGCTTACCTGTTGCTTTCAGGCCGATGGTTCAAGGCGGCTTCGCTGCGAGGCCCTTGGACTTACGTGGCGCCCCATGATTTGCCGGCCGACTTTGCCAGGATTCCTCCCGGCAGTCCGCAGGCGATCGTGCTGGCCTCCGTGCCCGACACGGCCCAGGCCGAACTGGCGGTGATTGCGAACTCGGTGCCCACCACCGCGACGGTGAATCGGCGGGAGGCCAAAATCGAACTGACCTACGATGGCGAGCCGAAGTTCAAACCCATCGAAGGCACGGCGATGAGCTACGCCCTCAACGCGCAACTGCCCGTCATCCGCACCGGCGATCATTATTACGCCGTGGACAACGCCGTATGGTTCGTCGCTACTTCGCCCACGGGCCCGTGGGAAGTAGCGACGGAGGTGCCGCAGGAGATCTACACCATCCCGCCCAGTTCGCCGGTTTATTACGCGACCTTCGCGCATGTGTATGACGCGGACGAGGAGAAGGTGGAAGTGGGTTACACGCCTGGTTACACCGGCGCCTATGAGGACGACGGCACGGTGGTTTACGGCACGGGCTGGGACTACGAATCCTGGTATGGTGATGACTATTATGGCTGGGGCTGGACCTGGGGTTACAACTACTGGTACGTCCCGTGGTACGGATGGTGGGTCTGGCGTCCGTGGTGGAGTGAGGGCAGCGGTCTGCGGGCTGCGATCATAGACAACATTTACGACCGTTGGCACTCTGGCAACGGCGTCATGCCCCACGACCGGGTCGCCGGCACGGCGGCAAACGCGCCGCGACGTCAGGACTTCTCGGGTTATCCGGCACTGTATGGAAGGTTCAAAGGAACGACGCGCCCCGCCGCTTTGGCGCCACCGGCAACCACGCTGGCGCTGAATCCCTACTCTCGTCCCCAAACTCCGGCGCGCGCGGGCGACAGGCCGCGCGGAGCGCAATTGCTCACCACGGTGCGAGCGTCTCCTGGTGGCGGACGCGACCTCTATGCCTCACCGGATGGAAGCGTTTACCGGCGCAAGAGCGATGGCTGGTATCGTCGTCAAGCCGGCGGCAATTGGAGTTTCGTTGCCCCAACTCAAGGCACAGTTCAGCGCGGTCAAGGCGCGCCTGCGCGCGGAGCGCAGCCGGCGGTCGCCGATGGCGGATATCGGGTGACGGGCGCCAATTCAGCGGCAGCCAGGCAAGCCCGCGGCGAGCGCGCACCCAACATGGGTGGAGAGGCGCGCGCGCACGAGGTGGCTGCCCTCGAACGAGAGTATTACGCGCGCTCGCTGGCTCAGATGCGAACTCAGAACGTGCGCCCTTCCCGCCCGGTTCGCGGCGGCGGCCGGCGGCGATGAACCAAAACTCAGTCATGAAAAGTCCGGCCAGCAAACTGGAAAGCCGCTCGCAAGTCGATGACACTCGATCAATACACTCATCGGACATTGTCGCATCCCGGCGTGCAGCTTCGCGGCGACGCCGCTTCAAACTGAAGACTATAGCGATTGTCAAAAATAGTTTTCGACCAAACCAAGAGCCAAGGCTGCTGCGCCTCACAGAGGCGCGCTCCGGGAGCGCGGGTCTGCGACCCGCAGCATGTCCAATACGTTGCCAATCGGAAATGAATTCTGGCAACCGCTATAACGAATGAACACGCGCACTCGTATCCGCACTGCAGCCATCGCGGTCGGGGTGTTGTTTGGGCTGGCGACAGGCATCGGCGGTTATACCTTCATCTACGCCCGCGGCGGGTCGTATCTGACGAACAACCCAAAAGCGTGCGCGAACTGCCATGTCATGCAGGACCATTTTGATGCCTGGGTGAAATCCAGTCACCGCTCCGTGGCCACCTGCAACGACTGCCACACGCCGCACAACTTCTTTGGGAAATACTGGACGAAGGCCGACCACGGCTTCTGGCATTCCTACGCCTTCACCACCGGTGATTTCCATGAGCCGATCTACATGAAAGCCCGCAGCCGCGCGGTGACGGAGAATGCCTGCCGGCATTGCCACGCGACCATCACTCACGAGATCGATACCCGCCGCACCGCCGAAAACGACCGCCTCTCCTGCATCCGCTGCCACAGTGGCGTTGGACATCCCCGATGAACGCATGAAAGCCGGCTCATCCTCTCCAGATTCATCGGCGCCACGCATCCACTGGCGGCGCTTCTATCTCTTCGTCGGCGCCGCGACGCTCGCCACGCTGGTGGCCATGGCACTCCTCGTGAACATTTTCGAGCGCAAGCAGGAGGCCAAAAACCCGTTTTTCCGCGTCGTCGAACTGACCGACGACACGGAAGACCCGGTGATCTGGGGCAAGAATTTTCCGTTCCAGTACGACGCTTACAAACGCACCGCGGACCAGGAACGCACCCGCTACGGCGGCAGCGAAGCCATGCCTCGCACTCCGACCAAAGCCGACCCGCGCTCCATCGTCTCGCAGTCGCGCCTGGAGGAAGACCCGCGCCTCAAAACGATGTGGGCCGGCTACGCCTTTGCGCGGGATTTCCGCGAAGAGCGGGGGCACGCCTTCATGCTCACCGACCAGATTTACACGGAGCGCCAGCAGGCCGCGCAACAGCCGGGAGCGTGCATTCACTGCCACGGGTCGGTCTATGTGCCTTACCGAAAGGCCGGCCACGGCGACCTGATCAAAGGTTTCGAGCACTACAACGCGCTTCCTTACCTGGAGATCAAAGGTGACTTCAAACATCCCATTGCGTGCATCGATTGCCATGAACCGCACACCATGGCTCTCCGCGTCACGCGGCCTGGCTTCATCGAAGGCATACGGGCGCTCAAAACGGCGCAGGGCGTGAAGGACTACGATGTCAACCGCGACGCGACCCGGCAGGAGATGCGCTCGTTCGTCTGCGGCCAGTGTCACGTTGAATACCATTTCAAGGGCCCGGAGAAGCGGCTCACCTACCCGTGGTCCAAAGGACTGAAGGTGGACGACATTCTCGCGTATTACGACGAAGCCAGGTTCAAGGACTGGACGCATGCCGAGAGCGGTGCCCCCGCGCTGAAGGCGCAACACCCGGAGTTCGAATTGTGGAACCAAGGCATCCACGCGCGCTCGGGCGTCGCCTGCGCGGATTGCCACATGCCTTACACGCGGGTCGGGGCGACGAAAATCAGCGACCATCACGTGCGCAGCCCGCTGCTCAACATCAATCACGCCTGCCAGACCTGTCACAGGTGGCCCGAGGCGGAGTTGAAGGCCCGGGTCGAAAACATTCAGGACCGCACCTTTCGCCTGCGCAATCTCGCCCTGGACGCGCTCGTGGAATTCATCAGCGAAATCAAGGCGGCGAAGACTGCCGGCCGGACTGACGAGCAACTCGCTTCCGCGCGCGATTTCCAGCGCAAGGCGCAGTTCTACCTCGATTTTATCGAAGCGGAAAACTCAATGGGGTTTCATGCGCCGCAGGAGGCCGCGCGCATCCTCGGCGAGTCGATTGACTTTACCAGACGCGGGCAGAAGGAACTGAGACGATGACCAGGAGAAACTCCAACCAACAGCATGCGGAAATGATGCAACCCATCTCCCAGCCATCCATTCCTGCCACCATCCCGGTCAGCCGGCCGTGGCCGCTCGGCGTCGAGTGGATGCAGGCGGAGGACGCCTTCAACTTCGCGCTCTACTCGCGTCACGCCACCGGTGTCACGTTGCTGTGCTACAGCGAAAAAGACTCGGCCAGGCCAGTCTTCGAGTTTCGCCTTCAGCATCCGGCCCACAAAACCGGGAGCATCTGGCACTGTCGCATCCCGGCGGAAGAGCTTCGGGGCGCCTCGGTCTATGGCTACCGCGTCGATGGGCCGCACGACCCCGAGCGCGGGCATCGGTTCAATCCGCAAAAGATACTGCTCGATCCCTACGCGCCGTCGGTGTTTTTCCCGCCAGGCTTCAGCCGGAAAGTCTGCGCGAGCGCCGGACCAACGGATGGGTGCGCGCCGCTGGGACGCCTGCCAAAAAAGGAGGTCGTGGCAATCCCCTCGGACCAAGGCCCGCGCTACACCAGCCGGGACGGTGTCGTTTACGAACTTCACGTCAAAGGATTCACCGCGCGGGCGAACTCCGGGGTTACAGCCGCGAAGCGCGGCACCTTCGCCGGTGTGATCGAAAAGATTCCCTACCTCCAGGATCTCGGCGTCACGATCGTCGAGCTGCTTCCCGTCCACCAATTTGATCCGCAGGAGGGCAATTACTGGGGTTACATGACGCTGCACTTTTTCTCGCCGCACCAGCAATACGCGCACGGCGAAGCCTTCGAGGAATTTCGCGCCCTGGTGCAGGCGTTTCACGCGGCGGGCATCGAGGTCTGGCTCGACGTCGTCTATAACCACACCGCAGAGGGCGATCAAAGCGGGCCGACCTACTCTTACCGTGGCATCGACAACGACAGTTATTACCTGCTGACACACGATCGGCGGCAGTACATCAACGACACCGGCTGCGGCAACACGGTGCGCACCGGGCATCCTGCCGGACGCCTGCTGGTGCTCGAAAGCCTGCGTTTCTGGGCGCGCACGATGGGCGTGGACGGCTTCCGCTTCGATCTGGCCTCGATCTTTTCCCGCGCCGCTGATGGCACGATGGGTGTGCATGAAGCCTCGCTCGTGGCCGAAATCAGCTTGCTCGCGCGCCTGTCCAACGTCCGGCTCGTGGCCGAGGCGTGGGATATCTCCAGCTATCAACTCGGGCGCGCGTTTCCCGGCATGGCATGGCTGCAGTGGAACGGGTGCTTCCGCGACGAGGTGCGGTCCTTCGTGCGTGGCGAACCGGGCAAAGTGGGCGCGCTGATGCAGCGGCTCTACGGCAGCGACGATCTTTTCCCCGACGGCCTGCAAGACACGCGCCGCCCGCATCAGAGCGTCAACTTCCTGACCGCGCACGATGGCTTCTGCCTTTATGACCTGGTGGCCTATGATCAGAAACATAATGAGGCCAACGGTCATAACAACACCGACGGCTGCGACAACAATCTGAGCTGGAATTGCGGCTGGGAAGGCGATGAAGGCGCGCCCCAAACCGTGCTTGCGTTGCGCCGTCAGCAGGTGAAAAACGTCTGCGCGCTGTTGCTTCTTTCCAACGGCATCCCCATGATCGTGGCTGGCGACGAGTTCCTGAACACGCAGCGCGGCAACAACAATCCTTACAACCAGGACAACGAAATCACCTGGCTGGACTGGGAGCGGCTGCAACAGAACCGTGACGTCTTTCGTTTCTTCAAACTCATGATCGCGTTTCGCAAGGCGCATCCGTCCATCGGTCGCCCGACTTTCTGGCGGGAAGACGTCACCTGGCACGGAGCCGAGGGACCGGTGGATTTGGGACCTGAATCCCGTTGCCTCGCCTATATGCTGCGGGGCGAATCGATCGGTGATGACGATCTCTATGTGATGATCAACGCGCATTGGGAAGACCGCAACTTTGTGGTGCAGCAAGGTGATTCCTCCGGGTGGCGGCGCGTCCTGGACACGGCGCGGCCCAGTCCGGAAGACATCGTGGAACCGGGAAACGAACCCAGACTGAAGTCAGCCGGCTACACGGTGCGGGCACGTTCCGTGGTGGTGCTGCGAAAGGAGCGCGGGTGAGATGAAAGCGAGCGTTCTGCAAAGGCGAGATGGGGCGCGGCGGCGTCTGGGACTGCGACAGTCCTCTGGCGCTTTGGAAGGGCACCGCCTCGGCCCGAAAGCGCCAGAGGGCTGGCGCAGTCCAAAAGCTTCGGCACTTCAGTTGCCTCACACCGGTGCTGCCTCCTTCCGGAATTCCGCGAGCAACTTCGACTTTCATCATCGCTCCAGCGGCATCCTGATGCACCCCACTTCGCTGCCCGGCCCGCACGGCTGCGGCGACCTCGGCCCGGAAGCGCATCGCTTCATCGATTTCCTCGCGGCCGCCGGGCAGTCCTGGTGGCAAATGCTGCCCATTGGTCCGGCCGAGCGGCCGCCAGCCTTCTCGCCCTACGACTCGGCGTCGGCCTTCGCCGGCAGCCCGTGGCTCGTGTCGCTCGAACTTCTCGGTCGCGATGGCCTGCTGGCGAAGCACGAACTCAAGCCTGCCCCCGGTTTCTCGTCACGCCAGGTGAACTTTCCTGCGGTGAGGCGCTTTCGTGAAGAGCAATTGCGCCGGGCTTTCGCCCGTTTTCAACGGCGGCATGGCGAACGCGGGCGCGCTTTCCGCGAGTTCTGCGACGCGAACTCAGACTGGCTGGAAGACTTCGCGTTGTTCATGGCGATGCAGCGGGATTCCGGCGGAAGACCGTGGACCGAATGGGAGCCTGGCGTCCGAAGGCGCGAGCCGTCGGCGTTGCGCGCGGCGCGCAAGCGATTGGCGCGCGAAATGGCCGGCCACCGCTTCGTGCAATTCGAGTTTGACCGCCAGTGGCGGGCGCTGCGCCAACACGCGCATCATTGCGGCATCGGATTGATCGGTGACCTGCCCATCTTTGTCGCGCACGACAGCGCCGACGTGTGGAGCCATCCCGGACTGTTCCAACTCGACCGGCGCGGCCAGCCACGGCGCGCGTCGGGTTACCCGCCGGATCGGTTCAATCGGAACGGACAGCATTGGGGTCATCCGCAATATGCGTGGCCGGCGCACGAGCAGACGGGTTTCGCCTGGTGGCTACGGCGCTTCAAACGAATCTTCGAGTTATTCGATGCCGTGCGGATTGATCATTTCCTCGGCTTCACGCGCACTTGGTCCATCCCCGCTCGCGCCGCGAACGCGCGAAGCGGACGCTGGCTGAAATCGCCCGGCTTCAAACTGTTCGCCGCGGTCGAGCGCAAGCTCGGGACGCGCCCAATGATTGCCGAGGACCTGGGTCACGTGACGCCTGCCGACGTGCGCCTCCGCGATGCATTCGGCCTGGCGCCGATGCGCATCTTCCAGTTCGGCTTTGGAAGCGAGGCGGATTCCGCCGATCATCTGCCGCACAATTACTCACGACTCTGCGCCGCCTACACCGGCAACCACGACAACAACACGACCGCAGGCTGGTTTCGCGCGCAGCCTGCCGCCCAGCGTCGGCGCGTGCTGCGTTACACGGGGGGAAGCGAGGTCCAACCTCAATGGGGCGCCATCCGCGCCTTGATGGCGTCGCCCGCCAACGTGGTCCTGTTGCCGATGCAGGATGTGCTCGGTCTCGACCATCGCGCGCGTATGAACACGCCGGGAACTCTGGAGGGAAACTGGCGCTGGCGCCTGCCAACCCTGAAGCGCGACAAACCGGTCCGGCAGCTTCGCATGCTGGCGGAATCGTTCGGCAGAACGTGGGACACTCGACCCGTGAATTCCTTGTGATGAGCCAACCACTGCCAGAGATCCACGTGATTCGCCACGGCGAGACCGCCTGGACGGAATCGCGCCGGCATACGGGCCTGACCGATATCCCGCTCACCGATCGCGGCGAGCGGCAGGCCCGCCGATTCGGCGAGCATCTGCGCGGACGGAGCTTCGCGCAGGTCTTTACCAGCCCGCTGCAACGCGCCAGGCGGACTTGTGAATTGGCCGGCTTCGGCGCAGCCCGGATCGATCCGGAGCTGGTCGAATGGAACTACGGCGCCTACGACGGATTGACGACAGCCGAGATTCTCAAGCAACGACCCGGCTGGCAACTGTTCCGCGACGGCTGTCCGGGAGGCGAATCGGTGGCGGAGGTCGGAGCCAGGGCGGACCGAGTCATTGGCCGGCTGCGGCCGCTCGATATCGACGTGCTGCTGTTCTCCAGCGGCCATTTCATGCGGGTGTTCGCGGCCCGGTGGCTTGGCCTCGACGCGTCCTGTGGCCGTTTGTTCCTGCTCAGCACGACCACGCTGAGCATCCTCGGCTACGAACATGATAAAAGTGATCCGGTGATCCGGCTCTGGAACGACGTCCGGCCCGGACAGGATTGAACCAGGAGACTCTCATGGCGCTTCATCCAATGGCAGGCAAACCGGCACCCGCGGACCTCTTGATCGATGTGGCTGGACTGGAACGCGCCTACTATGAACGCACGCCCGACGTGAGCAGTCCAGACCAGCTCGTGAGTTTCGGCACCAGCGGGCACCGCGGCTCGTCGCTGCGCGGCACGTTCACCGAGGCCCACATCCTCGCCATCACGCAGGCAATTTGTGATTACCGCCGCAGTCAGAAGATTGCGGGCCCGCTTTTCATGGGCAAGGATACTCACGCGTTGTCCGCGCCCGCGCAACGGACGGCGCTCGAAGTTCTGGCTGGCAACAAGGTAGAGACGTTTATTCAGCCCGCCGATGGGGTGACGCCCACACCGGCCATCTCTCGCGCCATCCTCGTTCACAACCGGGGCCGGAAGGATGGTCTCGCCGACGGCGTCGTCATTACGCCCTCGCACAATCCGCCGGAGGACGGCGGCTTCAAGTATAACCCGCCCAACGGCGGTCCGGCCGAAACCGACGTGACGAAGTGGATCCAGGATCGGGCCAACGAATTGTTGCGCGCAGGCAATCGCGGGGTGGAGCGTGTGCCGTTCGCGGCGGCCATCAAGGCCACCAGCACGCATGAGGAAGATTTTGTTCTGCCCTATGTCAACGACCTGCGCCAGGTGGTTGACCTGGACGCAATCCGCGCCTCCGGTTTGTCGCTGGGGGTGGACCCGCTGGGCGGCGCGTCGGTCCATTACTGGGAACGGATCCAAGAAATTTACGGCCTGAAGATCACCGTGGTGAATTCGCGGATTGATCCCACGTTTGGCTTCATGACGCTGGACCACGATGGGAAAATCCGGATGGATTGCTCCAGCCCGCACGCCATGGCGAGCCTCGTCCGGCTCAAAGACCGCTACGCCGTGGCTTTCGGCAACGACCCGGACGCGGACCGGCATGGCATCGTCACCCCGTCCGCCGGGTTGATGAATCCCAACCATTTCCTGGCGGTGGCCATCCACTACTTGCTCGCGAATCGTCCCGCCTGGCCGAAAGCCGCAGCCGTCGGCAAAACGCTGGTCAGCAGCAGCATGATTGACCGCGTGGTTAAACATCTCGGTCGGCGCCTGGCCGAGATGCCAGTGGGGTTCAAATGGTTTGCTCCGGGATTGTTCGACGCCTCGATCTGCTTCGGTGGCGAAGAGAGTGCCGGGGCGAGTTTCTTGCGCCAGGACGGCAGTGTGTGGACGACAGATAAAGACGGAATAATTTTGGCCTTGCTGGCGGCGGAGATCACCGCCCGCACGGGCAAGGATCCAGGCGTGCACTACCAGGAACTGGCGGCGGCATTCGGCACGCCTTATTACACGCGGATCGATGCACCGGCCACACCCGAGGAGAAGGCGCGATTGCAGAAACTCTCGCCCGAGGCAGTCAAGGCGAGCAAGATGGCAGGGGAACCTATTGTTGCCAAACTCACCCGGGCGCCGGCGAATAACGAACCAATCGGCGGCTTGAAGGTCGTGACGGAAAACGGCTGGTTTGCCGCCCGACCATCCGGCACCGAGAACATCTACAAAATTTACGCGGAGAGTTTCACCAGCCAGGCGCATCTGGATGCCATCGTGGAGGAAGCCCGGCAGATCGTGGCGGACGCGCTGGCGGTGCCGACGGGCGATTCGGCCAACCAGAAGAAGGTGGCGCCCCAATATCGAGAGGCTAAACGATGAAAGCACCAGACAGAGACATCGATCAACTGGCAATAAACACGATCCGCACCTTGTGCATGGACGCGGTCCAGCAGGCAAACTCCGGCCATCCGGGAACGCCCATGGCGCTGGCGCCGGTGGCGTATTGTCTGTGGCAACGTTTCCTGCGGTTGGACCCCGAGCATCCGATCTGGCCGAATCGCGACCGCTTCGTGTTGTCGGTGGGGCACGCTTCGACGCTGCTGTACTCGTTGCTGCATTTGACCGGTGTCAAAGCGGTGAACCCCAAGTACGAGGTGCTGGGCCATCTGTCCGTGCCGCTCGACGACTTGAAGAGCTTCCGCCAACTCGGCAGCCGGTGCCCCGGCCATCCCGAATACCGGTGGACCTCCGGCGTCGAGGCAACGACCGGTCCGCTCGGACAAGGCGTGGCCATGAGCGTGGGCATGGCCATCGCGGCCCGCTGGAAGGCCACCTACTTCAATCGTCCCGGCTTCGAACTGTTCAATCATGATGTCTATGCCCTGTGCGGCGACGGTTGCATCATGGAGGGCATTTCGGGTGAAGCGGCGTCCCTGGCGGGTCATCTCAAGCTCTCGAACCTGTGTTGGATTTACGACAACAACAAGATCACCATCGAAGGCAATACCGCACTGGCCTTCACCGAAGATGTCGCCACGCGCTTCCTCGGTTACGGTTGGAACATCCTGCGGGTCGGTGACGCCAACGATCTGGACATGCTGTCGCGCGCGTTCACGACGTTCCAAAAAACGGCCGACCGACCCACGCTGATCATTGTGGACAGTCACATCGCCTACGGCGCGCCAACCAAACAAGACACCAGCGCAGCCCACGGCGAACCGCTGGGCGAAGAGGAAATCCGCGCGACCAAACGCATTTACGGCTGGCCGGAGGACGCCAAGTTCCTCGTGCCCGACGGCGTGCGCGAACATTTTCGGGCGGGCATCGGTGAGCGCGGCGGCCGGTTGCGCGACACGTGGCTTGCTATGTTCCAGCAGTATCGCAGCGAATACCCCGAGCTGGCCGACCAGGGCTGGCGAATGTTGCGGCGCGAACTGCCCGACGGCTGGGATGGCGGTCTGCCTGCCTTCCCCGCCGGCGCCAAGGATCTCGCGACGCGCGAAGCCTCCGGGCAGGTGCTCAACGCCCTGGCGCGCAACGTGCCCTGGCTTATGGGCGGGTCGGCCGATCTCGGCCCCTCGTGCAAGACGCGGCTGACCTTCGAGAAGGCCGGTGACTTGAGCGCGGACAACCCGGCGGGCCGCAACTTCCACTTTGGCATCCGCGAGCACGCCATGGGCGCGATCGTCAACGGCTTGTCGCTCTCGCAACTCCGCCCCTATGGCTCAGGATTCCTGATCTTCAGCGATTACGCGCGACCGGCGTTGCGCTTGAGCGCGTTGATGGAGATCCCGGTCATCCACATCTTCACTCACGATTCGATCGGCGTCGGCGAAGACGGGCCGACCCATCAACCCATCGAACACCTCGCCTCGCTCCGCGCCATCCCCGGTTTGATCACGTTCCGTCCCGCCGATGCCAACGAAGTCGTCGAAGCCTGGCGCACCATCATGCGATATCGGCACGAACCGGTCGCGCTGATTCTTTCGCGACAGGCGCTGCCGGTGATTGACCGGACCAAGTACGCCTCCGCCGAGGGTGTCGCTCGCGGGGCCTACGTGCTGGCCGATGCCGAAAATGGACGCCCCGAAGTGTTGCTGTTGGCCACGGGAAGCGAGGTCGCCCTCTGCCTGGTGGCTCACGAACGACTTCGAGCCGAGGGCATCCAGGCGCGCGTCGTGAGCATGCCGTCGTGGGAAGTGTTCGAGCATCACTGTCGCCAACACCCGGAGTATCGGGAGGAAGTGTTGCCGGAACAGGTCACGGCCCGGGTGTCCGTCGAGCAGGCGTCGGAGTTCGGTTGGGAACGATACGTGGGCAGCCGCGGGCAACTGATCGGGATGAACACCTTCGGAGCATCCGCGCCGCTGAAGGAACTGCAGACAAAGTTTGGCTTCACCCCCGATCGAATCGTCGAAGTCGCCAGGGAACAAGTGCGGCGGGCGCGAGAACTGAGGAAGGACGGATCGCCATGACAGCATCGGAACTTTGGAAACGCCACCGACAGCACCTTTGCCGCGTGCCGGCCATCGGACTGGCGCTGGATGTCAGCCGGATGCGCTTCGACGACGAATTCCTGCAACGCATGGCCGCGCCGATGCAACGCGCGTTTGAGGCCATGGACGCGCTGGAGCACGGCGCCATCGCCAACCCGGACGAGAAGCGCATGGTCGGCCACTACTGGTTGCGCGCGCCGCAACTCGCGCCCAAGCCGGAGATGGCCGACGAGATCCGAAAGGCAATCGCCGAGATCAAGAAGTTCGCGGCGGAGGTGCATTCCGGATCGATCCGACCGTCTGCGGCGCCGCGCTTCACTCGCGCGCTGGTGATCGGCATCGGTGGTTCCGCGCTGGGTCCGATGTTCGTGGCCGATGCTTTGGGAAATCGGGCTACGGATCGGATGCGGATTGATTTCATTGATAACACCGACCCGGACGGCATTGCGCGAACGCTGCAACTCCTGGCGGGCCGGCTTGGGGAGACGCTTTGCCTGGTCACGTCCAAGAGTGGCGGCACTCCCGAAACGCGCAACGGGATGCTGTTGCTGGCCGAGGCTTACAAGGCGGACAACCTGGAATTCACGCGCCACGCCGTGGCCATTACCATGGCAGGTTCGCAAATGGACCGGACAGCAACGAGCGGGAATTGGCTGGCTCGCTTCCCGATGTTCGATTGGATCGGGGGCCGCACCAGCCAACTGTCCGCCGTCGGTTTGCTCCCGGCGGCGTTGCAGGGGCTGGACATCGACGGCCTGCTGGCCGGCGCTGCGGCCTGCGATGAGGCCACGCGACAACATGACGTGAAGCGCAATCCTGCCGCGATGCTGGCTCTCATGTGGCATCACGCCACCGGCGGCAAAGGGCAGAAGGACATGGTCGTGCTGCCGTACAAAGATCGGCTGCTTCTCTTCAGCCGTTATTTGCAGCAACTGATCATGGAGTCGATTGGCAAACGGCTCGACTTGCAGGGCCAGCGCGTTGACCAGGGCTTGAGTGTCTATGGCAACAAAGGCTCGACCGACCAGCACGCTTACGTGCAGCAGTTGCGCGAAGGTGTGGCCAACTTCTTTGTCGTCTTCATTCGCGTGCTCGAATCGGGCGGCTCGCCGCTGGAGGTCGAACCCGGCGTCACCGCGGGCGATTACCTGCACGGCTTCCTGCTCGGCACGCGCGAAGCCCTCTTCGACAACGAGCGTGAATCCATGACCATCACCATTCCGCGGGTCGAAGCCCGGACGGTGGGCGGGCTGATCGCACTTTTCGAGCGCGCCGTCGGCCTGTATGCCGGTCTGGTGGGGGTCAACGCGTATCATCAACCGGGGGTTGAGGCGGGCAAGAAAGCGGCCGCGTCGATTCTGGCCCTGCAAGGCAAGGTCCTGGCCGCCCTTTCCAAGACTCCGCAGCGGGCAGAGCAGATCGCCGCCGCCCTCGGCGTTCCCGAGTCAGCGGAAACCGTTTATCTGCTTTTGGAACATCTGGCCGCCAACGGACGCATTCGCGCTGCGGTCGTTGATGACCCTGGCCAAACAACTTTTGTCCGACCATGATCCAGACACACAACCTGGCCTGCAAGACTGCCTGGCTTTGTCTCGAAGACACAGATGACAATAGCCCAGCGTTTCAATTTCAACGCTGGGTCCTCGTCCCTAGTGTATCCTCTGGCAGTCCAGCAGGGACGGCTGAAACATGTTCGCCACGCGCAGCCATCATCCATCGACTTGATCCCGTCGTCGCACGCCTCTTCAACTCAGCCGTATCAGAGTTGGGTGACCGAGTAGCGACCAGCCCAGGCGGACGATTACTCCGAACTCTCGGTGGACATTCGTCGCGTTCGGTCGTCCCTTCGGGACGTGTGTCGATCGGTGTCCTTCCCGGCGTTGAAACGCCGGGCTATTGTCGAATGTCCCTCCGGGACAGCCGAGGAGGCGCCGACCGCCATTCGTTGCGCGCCACGTTAGCGTTGGATTGGAAGATCCCGAAATGTCCAGACTCCAGCCTTGGGATCAAATCCCACGGCTGCCGTAGCCGGGCCACAACTCGGCGGTTCTGTCGAATGCGGGGCTCGGCATTTGTCAAATCTCTCTCTCTGCGCACCCTAGAACTGAAACATCCACCATGTTGAAAGGCATTCTATGAACCTTCTCGAATCCTTGAAGCGCCACACCACTGTCGTGGCTGACACCGGCGATATCGACGCCATCAACCAGTACAAACCACAGGACGCGACGACCAACCCGTCGCTCATCTATCAGGCGGCCCAGAAGCCGGAGTATGCGGAGCTTCTGGATGACGCCATTCAGCATGCTTTGAAGTCGCCCGGCGACCGTCCGGCCCGCCGCGAGGCCGGCATGGACAAGCTGATGGTCAATTTCGGCTGCGAAATTCTCAAGATTGTTCCGGGCCGGGTCTCGACCGAAGTGGATGCCGCGCTGAGTTTCGACACCGAGGGGACCGTGGCCAAGGCGCATCGGCTCATGGCCCTGTATGAAGGTGCCGGCATTGCTCGCGAACGCGTCCTCATCAAGACCGCCAGCACCTGGGAAGGCATTCGCGCCGCCAGGCAACTGGAGCAGGAAGGCATTCACTGCAACCTGACGCTCCTGTTCAGCTTCGCCCAGGCGGTGGCTTGCGCCGAGGCCGGCGTCACTTTGATTTCGCCCTTCGTCGGGCGCATCTATGACTGGCACCGGAAGGAGCGCGGCGCGGAGATTCCTCCCGACCAGGATCCGGGAGTGGCGTCGGTGACTCGAATTTACAATTACTTCAAGAAATTCAGTTACCCCACTCAGGTGATGGGCGCGAGCTTCCGTAAGGTCGATCAAATCGTCCGCCTCGCCGGATGCGACCTGCTGACCATCAGCCCCGATTTGCTCCAGCAGATGGAGAAGACCCAGGGCGACGTCAAGCGATGTCTCGACGTCGAGACCGCCCGCTCCTCCGATGAACAAAAAATCCATCTGGACGAGAAAACTTTCCGCTGGATGCACAACGAAGACGCCATGGCGAGCGAGAAGTTGAACGAAGGCATTCGCAAGTTCAACGCCGACACGCGCAAGCTCGAACAATTCGCCCGAACCAAAGTGGACAGCATGATCGCCGCTTGAGAGAAGACACTTTTTTCTGCCACACGCCCAGAACGAATAACAACAGCCCGTTTTAAACAGATAGAAATAACGAAACCAAAGTGAAAGGAAGCAACACTATGAACAAGAGACTCATGAAATCCCACAGCCGCATCACCCGCTCCGCCATAAAGAAGCTGAGCAGTTCCAGGGGCATTCCCGCGCAAGCCAGCCGGACCACAACCGCGCACCTGAATGGTCCGCTCGACGCCGACCTGCTGCGCAAGATGGACGCCTGGTGGCGCGCGGCCAATTATCTTTCCGTCGGCCAGACCTATCTCTACGACAATCCGCTTCTCAAGCAGCCGCTCAAAAAAGAGCACGTGAAGCCTCGATTGGTCGGTCATTGGGGCACGACGCCGGGACTCAACTTTATCTACGTGCATCTCAATCGCGTCATCAAGGAGCGCGATCTCAACATGATTTACATCATCGGCCCAGGCCACGGCGGACCGGGCATCGTGGCCAACACATGGCTGGAAGGTACCTATAGCGAGGTGTATCCGAACCTCTCGCAGGACGAGGAAGGGATGAAGAAACTCTTCAAACAATTCTCCTTTCCCGGTGGCATTCCCAGTCACGTCGCGCCGGAGACGCCCGGCTCGATTCACGAAGGCGGCGAGCTTGGCTACGCGTTGAGTCATGCCTTTGGCGCGGCCTTTGACAATCCCGGCCTCATCGTCGCGGCCGTGGTGGGCGATGGCGAAGCGGAGACCGGCCCGCTCGCCACGAGCTGGCACTCCAACAAGTTCCTCAGCCCCGCCACCGACGGCGCGGTGCTGCCCATCCTGCACCTCAACGGCTACAAGATTGCCAACCCCTGCGTGCTCGCGCGCATCAGTCACGAGGAACTGGACCAGCTCTTCCGCGGCTACGGTTACACACCCATCTTCGTCGAAGGCAGTGAGCCGGCCAGAATGCACCAGTTGATGGCCGCGGCTCTCGACCGCGCCATGGACGACATCCACCGTATCCAGGCCGATGCGCGGAAGAACGGCGTCGTCGAGCGCCCCCGCTGGCCCATGATTATCCTGCGCTCACCCAAGGGCTGGACCTGCCCGAAGGAAATTGACGGCAAGCGCGCCGAGGATTCGTGGCGCTCGCATCAGGTTCCGATGGGCGAGATGCACGAGAAGCCCGACCACATCAAAATTCTCGACCGGTGGATGAAGAGCTACAAACCGGGGGAACTCTTCGATGCCAAGGGCCGTTTCAAACCGGAGCTCGCCGAGATCGCTCCCAAGGGCGAGCGCCGCATGAGCGCCAATCCGCACGGCAACGGCGGCCTGCTCCTGCGCGACCTGTGCCTGCCGGACTTCCGCAAATATGCCGTCGAGATCCGGAAACCCGGCGCGACCAACGCCGAAGCCACGCGCGCCATGGGCAAGTTCTTGCGCGACGTGATGAAGCTGAACATGGAAAGCAAGAACTTCCGCCTGTTCAGCCCCGATGAAAACAATTCCAACCGCTGGCAGGACGCGCTGGAAGTGACGAACCGCGCCTGGATGGCGGAGAAGTTCCCTTACGACGACCATCTGGAGCCCGACGGGCGGGTCATGGAAATGTTAAGCGAGCATCAATGCCAGGGCTGGCTCGAAGGCTATTTGCTCACCGGCCGGCACGGGTTCTTCTCCTGTTACGAGGCCTTCATCCACATCATCGATTCGATGTTCAACCAGCACGCCAAGTGGTTGAAAGTCTGCAATCACATCCCGTGGCGGCGCCCGATCGCTTCGCTCAACTACCTGCTTTCCTCGCACGTTTGGCGTCAGGACCACAACGGCTTTTCTCATCAGGACCCCGGTTTCATCGACCACGTCGTGAACAAGAAGGCCGAAGTCGTGCGCGTCTATCTGCCACCGGACGCGAACTGCCTGCTCTCCGTCACCGACCACTGCCTGCGCAGCCGCAATTACATCAACGTCGTTGTGGCCGGCAAACAACCCGCGCCGGTGTGGCTGACCATGAACGAGGCCATCAAGCATTGCACCGCCGGGGTCGGCATCTGGGAATGGGCCAGCAACGATAAAGGCGGCGAACCTGACGTGGTCATGGCGTGCTGCGGTGATGTGCCCACGCTCGAGACGCTGGCGGCGGTGGACCTCCTGCACCGCCACGTGCCGGGGTTGAAGATGCGCGTGATCAACGTCGTCAACCTGATGAAGCTTCAGCCGTCGAGTGAGCATCCGCACGGCCTCAGCGACCACGATTTCGACACGCTCTTCACGAAGGACAAACCCATCGTCTTTGCGTTCCACGGCTATCCGTGGCTCATTCATCGCCTTACCTACCGCCGGACCAACCACAAGAACCTTCATGTCCGCGGCTACAAGGAGGAAGGCACGACCACGACGCCATTCGACATGGTCGTGTTGAACGAGATGGACCGCTTCCACCTCGTGCAGGACGTGATCGACCGTTTGCCGCAACTTGGCTCACGCGGGGCTTACGCCAAGCAAGCCATCCGCAATGCGCTCATCGAGCACCGCCAGTACATCAACGAACGCGGCGAGGACCACCCGTTCGTGCTGGGCTGGAAGTGGGGTGAGAAAGGTTCAGTCGCGGCCAAGGGCAGCTCCACAGAAGGAGACAACGTGTAAGATGCGCCTCCCGCCTCACAAAACCAAGATCGTCGCCACCATCGGCCCCGCGTCGAGTTCGCCGCAGATCCTCGGGCAGATGATCCAGGCGGGCATGAACGTCGCGCGGCTGAACTTCTCTCACGGCGATTTCGCCACTCATCAGCAGCACATTGAGAACATCCGCGCCGCCGCCACGGCCGCGGGGCGACCAGTCGCCATCATGGCGGATTTGTCCGGCCCCAAGATGCGCATCGGCAATCTGAGCGTGGACAAAATCCAATTGAAGCCGGGCGACCGCTTCACGCTAACCGCAAACGAAATCCTCGGTGATGCGCAGCGGGCTTCCGTCAGCTTCACGCGCCTGTCGAAAGTGGTCAAACCCGGCGATGTCCTTTCGCTCAACGACGGTTACATCCAGCTCGAAGTCGCGGAAGTTGTGAGCGCCGATGTGGTCTGCGTCGTCAAGGTCGGCGGCGAGCTGCGTTCCCGGAAAGGGTTGAACCTGCCGGGGATTGATCTGGGCATTGGCGCGTTCACGGAGCGCGACCGGGAATGTCTCCAGTTCGCGCTCAAACACGGCGTGGACGCGGTGAGTCAGTCGTTCGTTGAAGGCGCAGCGGATGTGAAGGCCGTGCGCCAGGCCGCGCAAGAGTTAGGTCACGCCCCTTTTGTCATCGCAAAGATCGAGCGGTCGCGCGCGCTGGATCGGCTCGACGAAATCCTCGACGTGGCCGACGGCATTATGATTGCCCGCGGAGATTTGGGCGTCGAGGTCCCCATTGAGCGGATTGCGGTGGTGCAAAAGGACATCATCCGCCGCGCCAACCAGCGGGCCAAGCCGGTCATCACTGCCACCCAGATGCTTGAATCGATGACGACCTACCGCCTGCCGACGCGGGCCGAGGCGACCGACGTCTCGAACGCGATCCTCGACGGCACCGATGCGGTGATGCTCTCCGGCGAATCGGCGATGGGCGCATTTCCGGTGGAGTCGGTCGCCATGCTGGCCCGCATCGCCGCGACCGTGGAGCCCACGCGGCGGAGCGTTGGCGTCAAGGAGATGTTTGCGGGAATTGACCTCACCGGCAGGATTCTGCCCCTTCACCTGATCTCGGTCAGCGTCGAGGCCAGCCTCGAATTCCTGAAGCCTGCCGCCGTTTTTGCCCGCACGGACAGTGGCCGCTCAGCGCGTCGCCTCGCCTCCTTCCGCCTGCCGGTCTGGACCGTCGCGGTCAGTCAGAGTGCGAAGACAGCGCAGGATTTGTTGTTCTCCTGCGGCGTCCTCCCCATGTACGAGCCGAAAACGCCCACGTCGTGGAATGCGTTCGTCAAGGACTGGGTGCGGCGGCACGAACTGCCGGGGGCCTTTGCCATCATGGCTCAGCGCCCATCGGAGAACGACCCGGAGAGCAATCACCGCATGGAGATCATCAATCTATGAAGATCGGAATTGTTGGCTGCGGCATGGTCGGATCGACTTCGGCCTTCGCGCTCGTGATGAGCGGCGTGGGCCGGGAGATCGTGCTGGTGGACCTCAACCGCGCCCGCGCCGAAGCGGAGGCGAACGACATTTATCACGCCGTTCCGTTCGCGCATCCGCTGACGGTGCGCGCCGGGGACTACCCGGATCTGGCGGAGGCGCGCGTGGTCGTCATCGCGGGCGGTGTGGCACAAAAACCGGGCGAGACGCGGCTGCAATTGCTGCAGCGCAACGCGGATGTGTTCGGGCAAATCGTGCCGTCCGTGCTCCGGCATGCTCCCGAAGCTGTGTTGCTGGTCGTGACCAACCCGGTGGACATCATGACGCATCTGGCGGCGCAATTTGCGGCCCAGTTCGGTGTGCCGCACACGCGCGTCATTGGCTCGGGCACCACGCTGGACACGGCGCGCTTCCGTGCGCTGCTGGCGCGGCACTTCGGAGTGGATCCGCATCACGTCCATGGCTACGTGCTGGGCGAGCACGGCGATTCGGAAGTGCTCGCCTGGTCGCAGGCCACGATTGCCGGGTTGAGCCTCGACGAGTTTGCAAAGGTCCACGGTAAACCCCTGAGCGGCCAGCAACGGCAGGAAGTCGATGAGCAAGTGCGCCGCGCCGCTTACCATATCATCGCCGGCAAAGGCGCGACCTACTACGGCATCGGCAGCGCCGTGGCGCGCATCGTGGACGTGCTGTTGCACGACCAGCGGGCCATCCTGACGATTTGTTCGCGCATCGCCGGTGTGCCGGATTGTGAAGGCGTGACGATGGCCTTACCGCACCTTGTCGGCGGCGAAGGAGCGCTCGCGACGATTCGGCTGCCGCTGGAAGCAACCGAGCAGGAGGGACTTCGTCGCAGCGCGGGCATTCTGCGCGAGGCGATTGAGTCGTTAAAAACAACGTCTAAATGAAAGGAACCAAACCTATGTCTCAAGAGAACCTGCTTACCCGTTACAACTGCGGCCCGGTCAAATTTTCGGGCGCCGCGGATGCCCTTTACGAGCGTCATCTGACGTTTGACCATATCGTGCCGATTGCGACGGCCAGGCCGCGCGACGAGTTCGAAGCCATCGCGCGTTCCATCCGCGACGTGCTCTCGCAGCGCTGGCTCAAGACGGAGCAGACCTACCAGGAGCGCAACGCCAAGCGGGTCTATTACCTGTCGCTGGAATTTCTCATGGGCCGCGCCCTGGCGAACAACGTCACCAATCTGATGCTCGACCCGCTATGGAGTCAGTTCTCCAAGAAGCACAAGATTGATCCGCTCGAAATCATCGAACAGGAACCGGACGCGGGTCTTGGCAATGGTGGTCTCGGCCGCCTGGCGGCGTGTTTCCTCGATTCGATGGCCACGCTCGGGATTCCCGGGGTGGGCTCCGGCCTGCGCTACGAATACGGCATCTTCAAGCAGACCATGCGCGACGGCTGGCAGCACGAGCAACCCGACCACTGGCTGGCCCGGCACGATCCGTGGGAAGTCGCCCGGCCGAATGACGCCGTGGAGGTGCGGCTCGCCTGCTCGTTCGACATTCGCGGCGGCGCGCTGCGCGTCGTTCACGACCGGCCCTCGACGCTGATCGGCCTGCCTTACGACCGTCCCGTGATTGGCTACGGTGGCAAGACCGTCAACACGCTTCGCTTGTGGTCGGCCGCCACGCCGGATTACTTCGACTTCCAGCAGTTCAGCAGCGGCGACTTCGTGGGCGCGCTGGCCGAGACGCTCACCGCCGAGACACTTACGCGCGTGCTTTACCCGGACGACTCGACCACCGAAGGCAAGGGTCTGCGTTTCCTCCAGCAATACTTCCTGGTGGCCTGCACGCTGGCCGATGCCATCCGCCGTTTCCGCGCCGCCGGCAACGATTGGCGCGCGCTGCCCGACAAGGTGGCGATGCAGCTCAACGACACGCATCCGACGCTGGCCGTGGCTGAGTTGATGCGCATCCTGCTCGACGACGCGAAGCTCGGCTGGGACGAAGCCTGGGATCTCACGCAACGCACACTCGCCTACACGAATCACACACTGCTTCCAGAGGCGCTGGAGAAATGGCCCCTGCCGTGGTTCCAGACGTTGCTGCCACGCCAGCTTGAAATTATTTACGAAATCAACCGCCGCTTCCTGGATTTGGTGCGCGAGCGTTTCCCGGGTGACGAAGCTCGCCTCGCGCGGGTGAGCCTCATTGAGGAAGGAGAGCCGAAGAAAGTCCGCATGGCACACCTGGCCATCGTCGGCTCTCACAGCACCAACGGCGTGGCGGCAATTCATTCGGAGCTGCTGAAGAAGACCGTCGTACCGGACTTTGCGGAACTGTTCCCGGAACGCTTCAACAACAAAACCAACGGTGTCACCCAGCGCCGCTTCCTCCTGCTGGCCAATCCGCCGCTCGCCCAGGTCATCACCGACGCCATCGGCGACGGCTGGATTGCCGACCTCGGCCAGCTCGAAAAGCTCAAGCCGCTGGCGGATGACAAGGCCTTCCGCTCCGCGGTCCGCAAAGCCAAACGCGAGGCCAAGACGCGCTTCGCCGGCTGGCTCAAGTCCGCGACCGGACAGGTGGTCGATCCCGAGGGAATCTTCGACACGCAAATCAAGCGCATCCACGAATACAAGCGGCAGCTCCTGAACGCGCTCCATATTGTCGTCCTCTATAATCGCCTGCGCGCGAACCCGAAGCTCAACGTCCCGCCGCGCACGTTTTTCTTCGGCGGCAAGGCCGCGCCCGCCTATCACTTCGCCAAGCTCGTCATCAAGTTCATCAATAACCTTGGCGCGACGATTGACGGCGACCCGGCGGCGCAGGGCCGGCTCAAGGTTGTGTTCGTGGCGGACTATCGCGTCTCCGTGGCCGAACGGCTCATCCCCGCCAGCGACGTTTCGGAGCAAATCTCGACGGCGGGTTACGAGGCCAGCGGCACGAGCAACATGAAGTTCATGATGAACGGCGCCCTGACCGTCGGCACGCGCGACGGGGCAACGATCGAAATGGCCGAAGCCGCAGGTGAGGAGAACTTTTTCCTCTTCGGCCTGAGCGCCGAACAGGTCGCGCAGAGTCGCGGGTTTTACAGCCCGCGGTGGCATTACGATAACGACCCGGAAACACGCGCCGCCCTCGACCTCATCGCCAGCAACCACTTCAGCCAGCACGAACCGGACGTGTTCGCGCCGATCCTCGACACGCTGTTGTGCCAGGGCGACCACTACCTGCATCTGGCTGATCTCACGAGTTACGGCGAAGCACACACGCGGCTGGGCAAACTTTACGCCGACCAGGAAGGCTGGTCGCGTATGGCCATCCTGAACATCGCCGCGTCCGGAAAGTTCTCCAGCGACCGCACCATCGCCGAATACGCGACGGGAATCTGGCACGTGGAAGCGTGTCCAGTGGAATGAATGTTCGCTCCAGGCCAGGCCACCCAAGTGAAAGACGACAAGAAAAGGCAAATCACATGAAAAGACAAACAACAACAGCAGACAAATCACATGCAACTGTGAATACACCTGCTACCGATAATGAGGCGATCTCCCCGGCCTTGCCGGTGGAATCAGCGATCGCCTCGAACATCAACCGCCGGTCCTTCATTATGCGCAATGCCGTCATTGGCGCTGCGGCCGTGATGACCGATCGTGTCTGGACGCCCGAAGCGCGCGCTGCGCAGGCCGCGAAGGAAGCAGGAGAGGCCAAATTGGGCGCGAGCCCGCTCTCGCCGGACCTGAACGTCGTGAAGAAATCCAAAGGCCCGGTGATGACCGTGCTGGATGAGTTCTACAAAGTGGGCCCCGGCCCTTCGAGTTCGCACACCATCGGTCCGATGCGGATTACCTACGACTTTTATCAACGCTGCACGAAGTTGCCGGCCGCCCAACTATCGCAGGCCACCGGCCTCAAAGTGCATCTCTATGGCAGCTTGAGCGCCACCGGTAAGGGCCACGGCACCGAGCGCGCCTCGCTGGCGGGCCTGTTGGGCAAGGAGCCGGCCACGGTCGATCCACTGTTCCTCGACGAGATGAAGGAGAAGCCGAACCAGAGTTATCCGCTGAAGCTCGGCGACAAGACGTTCAATCTCTCGCTGGCCGACATCATCTATGACTCGCCCAAGGGCGAGTTCCCGCATCCGAATACCATGACCTGCAAACTCATGGCCGGGGACAAGGCCGTCTATGAGCTGGAGTATTACTCACCCGGCGGCGGGTTCTACGAGTGGAAGGGCTACACGCCGCCGAAGAAAGGTCAGCCGAAGTATCCCTACGCGACGATGAAGGAACTGCGCCAGCACGCGGAGAAGAACAACCTCTCCATCGCGCAAGTAGTCATGGCCAATGAATTGGCCGTGTCCGGAAAGACCGAGGAACAGATCAACGCGTTTCTCGACAAGATCGCCAATGCCATGCTCGCCACCGTGAAGGCGGGCCTCGCGGTAAAGGAAGGCGTCCTGCCCGGTCCCATCAAGTTGCAATCCAAGGCGGCCACCGTGTACGAGCGCGCTCAGGATGACAAATACCAGAGCGACAAGGCCATCGCGGAAGTCGCGGCCTTCGCTCTGGCTGCGTCGGAAGAGAACGCCCGCGGCCACTTGGTCATCACTGCGCCCACGGGTGGTTCGGCTGGCGTCATGCCCGCCATCGTGTACGCCCTGGTCAACAGCCAGCGGAAACTCCCGATGGAAAAAGTCCGCGAGGGGCTGCTCGCCGGCGCCGCGGTTGGCTACTTGTGCAAGCACAACGCCACACTCTCCGGCGCCGAGGGCGGCTGCCAGTCCGAGATTGGCGTCGCCTCGGCGATGACCGCCGCGTTCATCGCCCAGGTTATGGACAGTTCGCCTCTGGTAATTGAAAACGCCGCGGAGTCCGCGCTCGAGCACCACCTCGGAATGACTTGCGATCCAGTGGCCGGTTACGTGCAGGTTCCCTGTATCGAACGGTGCGCCTTCGGCGCGGTGAAGGCCTGGACCGCCTTCATGATCGCGACCAACGAGATCGCGTCCCGGCACCGCGTCGATCTCGACACCACGATCAAAACCCTGGCCGAGACCGGCCGGGACATGAGTAACAAGTACAAGGAGACCAGCGAAGCCGGACTGGCCGCGAACCTGGTGCTCTGCTGAACCGAGCGAGATTGGGCTGCGCGCCCCGGCGCTTTGGCGCCGGGGGCGCGGCATCCTGGAAGTCACGTACTGAAAACGAGGATATGACGTATGCAAGAACCTGAAGTGAAAGACGCCTGGCGCGGATTCAAACCCGGACTTTGGCAGCGAGACGTCAATGTGCGTTGGTTCATCCAGCAGAACTATACGCCCTACGCCGGTGACGGGAGCTTTCTCGCGCCGGCTACGGAGCGCACGCGGCGCATTTGGAAGAAGCTGGAGGACCTGTTCGTCGAGGAACGCAAGAAGGGCGTGCTCGACGTTTCCCCCCTGCCCAGTTCGATCACCGCGCACGCGCCCGGATACATTGATCGTGAGAACGAAGTCATCGTCGGCCTCCAGACGGATGCGCCGCTCAAGCGGGCCATTATGCCCAATGGCGGGCTGCGCATGGTGCTCTCTTCCCTCAAGGCTTACGGTTACGAGGCGAGCCCCGCCGTGGTGGAGGCGTTCACCAAGTATCGCAAAACACACAACGAAGGTGTCTTCGACGCCTACACCGCTGACATCCGCGCGTGCCGCAGTTCGCACATCCTCACGGGGTTGCCCGATGCTTATGGCCGGGGGCGCATCATAGGGGATTACCGGCGGGTGGCCCTTTACGGTGTGGCTCGGTTGATCAAGCAAAAGGAACAGGAGAAGACCGAGCTCGATGCCGCCATGTCCACCGAAGACATCATTCGCGACCGCGAGGAGTTGAGTGAGCAAATTCGGGCGCTGAACGAACTGCTCGAGATGGCCAAGAGCTATGGCTTCGACATCTCCGCGCCGGCACGCACCGCGCGCGAAGCGGTCCAGTGGCTTTACTTCGCCTATCTCGCGGCCGTGAAGGAACAGAACGGCGCGGCCATGTCGCTGGGGCGCACCTCGACCTTCCTCGACATTTACTTCGAGCGCGACCTGGCCGAGGGAACGCTGACGGAGCCGCAGGCGCAGGAGATCATTGACGACTTTGTCATCAAGCTGCGGATCGTTCGTTTCCTGCGGACCCCGGAATACGACGAGTTGTTTGCCGGCGATCCGACGTGGGTGACGGAATCCATTGGCGGCATGGGAGACGACGGGCGGGCGCTGGTGACGAAGAGCAGCTTCCGTTTTCTACACACGCTTTACAACCTGGGTCCGGCCCCGGAGCCGAACCTGACCATCTGGTATTCGCCGCGACTGCCGGAGAATTTCCGGAAGTTTGCCGCGAAGGTGGCCATTGACACCAGCGCGCTGCAATTCGAGAACGATTCATTAATGCGCGGGGCGTGGGGCGACGACGGGGCGATTGCCTGCTGCGTTTCGCCGATGCTCGTGGGCAAACAGATGCAGTTCTTCGGCGCGCGCGCCAACCTGGCCAAGTGTCTCCTCTACGCCATCAATGGCGGGCGTGACGAAATCAGCGGCAAGCAGGTCGGGCCCGCCGTCGAGCCGGTCCAAGGTGACTATCTGGAATTCGATGACGTGGCGGGGAAGTTCGAGCGGATGATGGACTGGCTGGCCGTGGTGTATGTGAACGCCATGAACGTGATCCATTACATGCACGACAAGTATTCCTACGAACGCATCGAGATGGCCCTGCACGATTACGCGCCGGTGCGCACGATGGCGTTCGGCATCGCGGGCCTTTCGGTGGTGGCGGACAGCCTGTCGGCGATGCGGCACGCGCGCGTGAAAGTGGTGCGTGACGAGACAGGGCTGGTCGTGGATTACCAGACCGAGGGAGACTTCCCGAAGTTCGGCAACAATGACAACCGCGTGGACCAACTGGCCGCCACCGTCGTGTCGATGTTCATGACCAAGCTGCGGAAGCATCCCACTTACCGCAACGCCATCCACACCCAGTCGGTGCTGACCATCACGTCGAACGTTGTTTACGGCAAAGGCACGGGCAATACTCCCGATGGCCGCCGCAAGGGCGAACCCTTCGCGCCGGGAGCCAATCCGATGCACGGTCGCGACTCGCACGGCATCATGGCTTCGGCCGCCTCGGTGTCGAAGATTCCGTATCGCGATGCGGCCGACGGCATTTCGCTCACCACCACCATGGTGCCGGAGGGATTGGGCCGTTCGCCGGAAGAGCAGGTCGCGAATCTGGTGGGGGTGATGGACGCCTTTTTCGGCGCCAACGGCTACCATCTCAACGTCAATGTTCTCAACCGGGCGATGCTGCTTGACGCGATGGACCACCCGGAGAAATACCCGCAACTGACCATCCGCGTCTCGGGTTACGCGGTGAACTTCGTGCGGCTGACCCGCGAACAGCAGATGGACGTGATCAACCGGACCTTTCATGGCGCCGCCTGAATCCATGAACGCCGCCGCTTCCCAGCCGGAGGTTCCCCTCATCGGGAGCCCATACGATTTGCGCGTCTCACTGGGCGAGAAAGTCAGCGAGATGGACATCCGCGCGGCGTTGGAGAGCGGGGAGTGCGGTTTCGTCCACTCGTTCACGACCGGTTCTGCTGTGGATGGGCCAGGGATGCGCGTTGTGGCCTGGCTGAGCGGCTGCCAGTTCCGCTGCGTCTATTGCCACAATCCGGACACGTGGAAGATGACCAACGGGATGCCCGTGGCTCTGTCGCGAGCGGTGGAGGTGATTTCGCAGTATCGCCATGGACTGCAGACCATGAAGGGCGGATTGACCATCAGCGGCGGCGAGCCGTTGATGCAGCATCGCTTCGTGCTCAAGGTATTCGCCGCTGCCAGGCAGATGGGCATCCACACGGCGCTCGATACCAACGGCTATCTCGGCGAGCGGCTCAGTGACGCGGACCTGGCTTCGCTTGATCTGGTGCTGCTGGATCTCAAGGCCATGACTCCGGAATTGCACCGACGGCTCACGGGCATGGACAACCAGCTCGTGCATGAATTCGCCCGCCGCCTCGCGGCCGCGGGACGGCCGATCTGGATTCGTTTCGTGCTCGTGCCCGGCTGGACGGATGACATGAGCGAGGTCGAGCGCATCGCTGCTTTCGCCGCAGGGCTGGGGAACGTCGAGCGGGTGGACGTGCTCCCGTTTCATCAGCTGGGCCGCTTCAAATGGCAGAAGCTCGGAATGGATTATCAACTCCAAGACACACAGCCGCCCTCCCGCGCAACGACTGATGAAGCCATCGCCAAATTTCGCGCCGTTGGGCTGAAGGCATTTTGAATGAAGCGCCGCCTGAAACCAAAGTAATGCCGATGGAGCGGAAAGCAGCCCAACAGGAGCCAACGGAGTCAACGGAGAAGGAACTCTCCGTTCCCTCTGCTGCCTCCGGTTCAAAACTCTCGGTCGCGGCACTGGGCGCGTGGTTGCTGGTAGCGGTGTATTACTTCTACCAGTATGCCCTGCGTTCCGCACCGAGTGTCATGATGCCGCAACTGACGGAGGCTTTCGGTGTCAACGCACTGGGAGTTTCCGCCATTGTGGGCATGTTCTATTACGGCTATTCGCCGTTCAGTCTGGTGGCTGGCGCGGCCATCGATCGCTTCGGCGCGCGGCGAATCATCCCTATTGGCGCGGCCCTGGTTGGCGTCGGCGCGCTGCTCTTCGGCAGCGGCAACGTGGCTGCCGCCAACATCGGACGATTCCTGCAAGGGGCCGGCGGCGTGTTCGCACTCGTCGGCGCGGTGTATCTCATCACCAGGAATTTTCCTGCCACGCTGGCCGCGTCGTTTATCGGCGCCACACAGATGTTCGGCATGGCTGGCGGGTCGGCGGGGCAGTTTCTGGTCGGGCCAATCATCAAGGGCGGTCTTCCCTGGGGGCAGTTCTGGATTTACGCCGGCATCGTCGGGTTGGCGATCGGCGGCTGCCTGCTGATGTTCCTGCCGAAGGAAGTGCGTTCGCCATCCGCAGGCCCCACTGGCGGACTGGCGAGCGTGTTGCGCTCCCTCAAGACCGTGTTTATGAATCCCCAGTCCATCCTGTGCGGACTGATCGCGGGCCTTTTGTTCGTACCCACGACCATCTTCGGCATGACGTGGGGCGTGCGCTTCCTGCAAGAGGCGCGCGGGCGGGAGTTCGATGCGGCCGTGACGCTGGCCGCCACGGTTCCCCTGGGTTGGATGATCGGCTGCCCGCTGCTCGGCTTCATCTCGGACCGGCTCGGCCGCCGCAAGCCAGTCATCGTGGGCGGCACGGTGATGTTGCTGGGCGTGTTCGCCTGGGTGTTGTTCGGCGATCCCGCCATCCTCCGCGGTCCGATGGTTGGCATTCTCATGGGCATCGCTTCGGGCGCCGCGATGCTGCCTTACACGGTCATCAAGGAAGCCAATCCGCCGGCGTTGGGCGGTTCGGCCACCGGTGTGATCAACTTCCTTAATTTCACATTCAGCGCCTTGCTCGGCCCGGTGTTCGGAGCGCGGCTGGCAAAGGGATCTGAAGAGGGCGACACCATGGGGCTGGAGCATTACCAGGCTGGTTTTAAGCCACTCTTGTTCGGAGTATTAATCGCGCTCGTCCTGAGCTTTTTCCTCAAGGAAACCGGACCGGCGGCGCGGAAAACGAAAGGCAGCGCATGATTGGGCATCTTGATACTGCCACCGAGGATCTTCTCCCTCTCCCTGCGAGGAACGAGTGGGGAGAGGGGAATTTCAATAAAGACGGCCTCCTCTCCCTAGCCTTCTCCTCCCTGCGGGAAGAGAGGGAGAAGACCCTGCTCCGAATATCGGTGGCAGCGTCAAGGGCGTGTTGCCCAAATCCCGGCTGCAATGTTTCCGGGAGGGCGAGGCTCCTGACGAGCCCAGTTTTGCTGGCGATTCTTGATCCAGCATGGCTCGCGAGGACGCTCGCCCTCCCCAAAAATGATTTGAGCAACACGCCCTCAAGATGCGCCCTTGCCAGCCAGGTGATCACATTTGGAATTGCTTCCGTGCCTTTGTTTGACAAAAGTCGAGTCATTAACACCTCCATCTATGGATAGAATCAGACCACCCACGAATCGTAACACACACCAGGAGTTCCGCCGCCGAAGTAACAGACGCAGTGGCTTCGGATGGATCCTTCTGGCCGCCGGCTTCAGCGCTACACCCGCCCGCGCCTCAATCTTCCAAGGCGAGGCGCTGGACAAAATGGCTGATGTTCTCACCTGGGTCGTGCTGATCGTGGCGCCGCTGGTGGGCATTGCCGTCTTCTGGCTCGTTCATATTCTCCCCGAGAAAATCGCGGAGAAGAGGCAGCACCCGCAGGCCAAGGCAATTCAATGTCTGTGCCTGCTCTCACTCGCATTCGGCGGCTTGCTTTGGCCGCTGGCCTGGCTGTGGGCCTACAGCAAGCCGGTTCTCTACAAGATGGCTTACGGCACCGACAAGGTGCCCCATGGCCATGAGGATGAAGCCGAACCCGCCCCGCACAACGAGCCGGTTTCGGAGGAATTGAGGAAGCTCCGCCAACGCGTGGCCGAACTCGAAGCCAATCTGGCCGTCAAATCCGCTCTTGAAGGAGGAAAGCGCTGACCTATGGAAATCCTGCTGCTCGGCATCTACTCATTCTTCGTCTGGTTGATCTTCTTCAAGTTCAAATGGCTGCCGTGGAATATCATCAGCCAGGTCATCGTCATTACGATTCCGGTCATCGGGCTGACGATGCTGATTCTGCTGCTCAACATCGTGGCGCCGTCCTCGCATGACATTCGGGTGGTCAATTACGTCGTCCCGATCAATCCGCCCGTGCGCGGCCTTGTCACGGAGGTCCCCATCGAGCCGAACCGCCCGATCAAGAAAGGTGACGTGCTCTTCAAGGTGGACCCGACGCCCTTCGAGATCGCGGTCCGAAATTTCGAGGCGCAGGTCAGCCAGCTCCGAGTCCAACTGCTCACGGCTCAGGCCACCTCCCGTAATCTGCAGGAGCAGTTGAAAGGCGCGACTGGCGAAAAGGAAGCGATCGAGTCGAGACTGAAATTGTCGCGGCTGCGTCTGCAACAGTTCAAGGAACTGGCGGATTCGGGCGCGGGCAACAAGTTTGACTACGAACAGGCACAGGCCGACGTGCAGAATCTCGAAGGCCAACTGGCCGCCACTCTGGCCTCCGAATCCCAGGCCCGCGAGAAACTCGCCGCCAAAACGCCCGAGGGCGAGCAGGATGAAATTGCCAACGTCAGGGCGCAGATTCTTCGCGCCGAAGCGCAACTCGCCGAGGCCAAATGGGAACTCAGCCAGACCACCTATTATGCGCCGACCAACGGCACGGTCGTCGCCCTCACGTTGCGTCCGGGCGCCATGGCCGTCCCCTTGCCCATGACGCCCGCCATGAACTTCATCGAGGACGCACAGTGGATTCTTGCCATTTACCACCAGAATGAAGTTCGCAAGATCAAACCGGGCCAGGAGGCGGAGATTGCCTTCAAGATGTATCCGGGCCGCATCGTGAAGGCCAAAGTCGATTCAATCATGTGGGCCACTGCTCAGGGCCAGTTGCCCATTGGCACCATGAACGTCGCCGGTGGTGTTGCCCCGGTCCCGCCCAACTGCCTGGCCGTTCGCCTTCTGCCGGACGGAAAGGACAAGGAGATCTTCCTCGCCGCCGGCGCACGCGGCGCGGGCGCAGTTTTTACGGACAGTGGCCAGGTCATCCACATCATCCGCAAAGTGATCGTTCGTGTCGGGGCCAAGGTGGACTGGCTGATCCTCAAACTGCACTAAGGTCAACATGAGACATCCTGTTATCCTCGCCGGTCTGCTTGGCCTCAGCCTCCTGGTCGGCTGCCGCACGAAACCGCCGCCTAACCACGCGGACGTCCGCGAGCAGGGCCTGACCAATGTCATGGTGCCGTCTGCGTGGAAAGCCGGCGGTGAAAGTGCTGGCATTACCGACGATTGGCTCGCCACCTTTGAGGACGAGCAGCTTGATGCGCTCGTTCGCGAGGCGATCACCAACAACTTCGACCTGCGCATCAGCGCCATCCGCGTGGAACAAGCCGCGCATTACGTCGAACTGGCCAAGGCCGGCCTGCGCCCCTCCGTGGCGCTCGCGGGCACCGGCGGGATCAAAGCGGGAGGCGGCGGAGATGTCTCATCCGCGCTCCAAGGCATCATTATCGCGGCGTCCTGGGAACCAGACCTTTGGGGACGCCTTCGCTATGGCCGTAACGCCGCGCAGGCCCAGCACGCCTCCGCGCAGGCGGACTTCGAATTCGCGCGCCAGTCCATGGCCGCCGGGACAGCGCGCAGTTGGTTCACCGCCACCGAAACGCTCTTACAGCGCCAGACCGCCGAGGAGATGGTCAGGGCCGCGCGGGAGTTGTTGACCCTCGCCGAGCAACGACAGCGAGTGGGCATCGGCGACGAACAGGAAGTCGCACTGGCGCGCGCCAATCTGGGCGGCTTTGAGGACACTGCCAGGCAAGCGCGCTTCGCCTACGATCAGGCGCTGCGCGCCCTGGAACTTCTCCTGGGCCGTTATCCGGCCGCGGAACTGCAGGCCCGCAGCGAGCTGACGAAGTTGCCTGGAGCGGTGCCCGCGGGTATGCCGCTGGAAATGCTCGAGCGCCGGCCCGATCTGGTGGCCGCCGAGCGCCGCGTGGCGGCCGCGTTCAACCGCGTGGGTGAAGCCAAAGCGGCAAGGCTTCCGCGTCTGACTCTCAACATAAGCGGCGGCGCCATCAGCAGCGAGGTGGTGGAGTTGAAGTCGGATTTCAAGAATCCCACCGGCGGCGCCGGCGCCCGGCTCATCGCCCCGATCTATCAGGGCGGAGCGTTGAAGGCGCAGGTCGAGATTCGCACCAGCGAACAAAAGCAGGCCGTGGCCGAGTATGGCCGCATGGCCTTGCGCGCGCTGGGGGATGTCGAGAACGCCTTGGCTGCCAGCCAGACCCTGGCCGAGCGCGAGCCCATTCTGCGACAAAACCTCGCCGACAACCAACGCGCTTTGCAGTTGGCACAGGAGGCATACCGAGTTGGCCGGGGCGATCTGCGCGCGGTGCAACAGCAGCAATTGAACGTGCATGCGGCGCGTCTGGCGCTGCTGCGCGTGCAAAGCGAGCAGTTGACTCAGCGCGTCAACCTCCATCTGGCGCTGGGCGGGGGCTGGGAGATGCCAGCCGTCGAGCAGGCCAATGCAACAACGAAACAAGAGAACTGAACCTCCATTATGAGTAGCATCCATCTGCGCGACATCACCGACAGCTTCCAGGCTGGCCGGGGCCAGTCGCCCGGCGCCGCAAGCTGAGTGCATGCGCCCCGTTCCCAAAATGCCGGCGCATACCAAAAACGGTCCACAACGGCTGATTAGCGAAGTGCAGTTGTTCCGGATTCGCGTGGCCACTGCCGAATCCGAGTTGAAGGTGCTGCGGGAGGACGCTCGCCAGGCGAAGCGCCGCCGCAAGGAGGCAAAACAGATCGCGCGAAATGCCAGAAGGCAAGTCAAGCGGTCCAAGGCCGGACTGGCCGAATTGATACAGGCCCTGGGCAAAGCCGAAGCCAGGCTCTTCAAGGCGGGCGGCCGCGTCCTGGCCGGGGAAATGGCCAAACCCAAGTCTGCGGGCAAAGGCAACAGCCGGACGTCGAGAAAGTCCGAGCCCACTACTCGGAGGCGGCCGAAGAAACCTGGCATCAGGCAAAGCAAAGTAGCCGCCCCGGGACCGAGTTGATACCCACGTCCGCAAATCGAAACAAATACATCAATGGCAAGACTTATGAGCAAAGAATCCTCGAAGAAGGAAAGCAAGAAGCTGAAGACCAAGAAGTATACGAAAGAACTGCGCAAGCTTCAGGCCGAGTTGTGCAGACTCCAGGATTGGGTGAAGCACAAGGGCCTGCGCGTTATCGTGGTGTTTGAAGGACGCGATGGAGCGGGCAAGGGCGGCACCATTCGCGCCATCACCGAGCGGGTCAGCCCGAGGGTCTTCCGCCTGGTGGCGTTGCCGGCGCCGTCCGATCGTGAGAAGTCGCAGATGTATATGCAGCGTTATATGCCGCACTTCCCGGCGGCGGGCGAGGTTGTTATTTTCGACCGCAGTTGGTACAACCGCGCGGGTGTTGAATATGTGATGGGCTTTTGCAACAAGGAGCAGCACCGCCGTTTCCTCGAACTGTGCCCCGTGGTGGAGAAATATATCGTTGATGGCGGCATCACCCTGATCAAATTCTGGCTGGAGGTGAGCGACAAGGAACAGAAACGCCGCTTCGAGGCGCGCGTCACCGACCCGCTCCGCCAATGGAAGCTCAGCCCGATGGACCTGCCCTCGCGCAGCAAGTGGTTCGAGTACTCGCGCGCCCGCGACCTGATGCTCAAGGCCACCGACACCAGGCACGCCCCATGGCGGATCCTTCGCTCCGACGACAAAAAGAGCGCCCGTCTCAATTGCATCGCGCATCTGCTCGAACTGATTCCCTACAAGAAGGTGCCGCGCGAGAAGATCGACCTGCCGGAGCGTTCGATGAAGGGCGCCTACGACGACCAGGCCGCATTAAAAAGCCGCAAATTCGTGCCGGAGAAGTACTGAAAAGGCCGGCGAAAACAAACCAACCAAACACAAAACAAATCAACGCATCATGAAAAAATCCCTCACTTATCCCATCCTGTGCAGCGCGCTTCTGGCCGCCAGCCTGGGCGACGCATCCTCTGCGGATAAACAGTCCCCGGCCGGCGGGACGCGCCTTTCGCGCGAGGACTCGGTGCTCGTAACTGTCACCGCCTCGATCGAGAACGTCGATCTTCCAAACCGGGAAGTCACGTTGAAAGGGCCGCTCAACAATATGGTGACTTTCACAGTGGACCAGCGAGTCAAACGTTTGAACGAGTTCAAAGTGGGTGACCTCGTGCGCGCCGATTATTATGTCTCCTTTGCGGCGGAGCTTCGCAAGCCCACCGCGGAGGAGGAGAAGACTCCGTTCGTGCTGCTCGACACCGCCGGCAAAGCCCCTCCTCAAAGCGCCCCCGCAGTGGGCGGCTTGCGCCGATTCAAAGTCGTGACGACTGTCGAAGGCCTGGACCGCCCGACGAAGACCATCACGTTGAAAGGTCCGCGCAACAACTACGTGACCGCCCGCGTGGACGACCCGTCGCGTCTGACGCAGATACGAATCGGCGACAACATCGTCGTCACCTACACGGAGGCGCTGGCCATTTCGCTGGAGAAGGCGGAAAAGAAAAGCCTCGATTGAATCTTCGTGAGACGCCTGAGCGCTGAACCAACGACCAACGATTATGCGACTGAACCAACGACCAACGATTATGCGACTGAACTCACTTTTACTACTGGCCGCCAGCAGCCTGGCGCTGGCGAGCTGTTCCTCAACCCCCGCAAAGGTTGACCACGGGCCTGTCCGGGCGCGCACCTTCAGCTTCGTCAACACGGGGGCAAAACCTGCGCCTGCCTACGCCGACAACCGGCAGATCATCCATCCCATGATCCAGGACGCCATCACCAGAACCCTGGCAGGGCGCGGAGTCAGCCGCGTGCCGGCTGGTGGCGACATCACGGTGAGCTACCTGGTCATCATCGGCGACAACGCGTCCACCACTTCGATTAACGACTACTTCGGTTACGGTGAGGACGCCAGCGCTCTGCATGAGAAGGCGCACGCCGCCTACGGGAAGAGCAAGAACCCGAATTACTTCGAGGGTGGCACGCTCCTGATCGACCTCGTCGACTCGAAGAGTTTCAAACTGCTTAAGCGCGGTTACGCCACGCGACCGGTTCTCCGCGACCTGCCCAACGATGCGCGGGCCGCGCGCATCCAGGAAGTCGTGGATGAAATCTTCCGGGACGTGCGTATCGCGCCGTAAGACTCTCGCATCCCATGCAGCAAGCCTGAGCCATGCCCGCGCCTGACCCAACCAGTTCCCGATCGGCCACTATCAGCAGTGTCCTTTCGCGCACTCAGGGATTCATGCGGCGCCACTTGTGGCTTTGGCCTTTGATAGCCTTGGTGCTTTTGGCCTTCGTCGGTTGGTGGGTGCGCGGGCGGATGGAGGGGGCCATGAAATCACAAATCGCCGGCAACCTTCAGACCATCCTCGCCGCCAACGCCGAGGCGCTGCGCGCCTGGGCGGCCACGGTGAAGTCCCACGCCGAACTGGCGGCGGAGGACGTCCGCTTGCGTGAGCTGGTCGGCGGTTTGGTGCAGCGGGCCGAACAGCAGGGTCCCGCGCCTGCGGGACAGGCGGTGATGTTGAACGCGCCGGAGCTGGCCGCGTTGCGGGCGCACTTGAAGGCGGCGCTGGATCGACACGGCTTCAATGGCTTCGTGGTGCTCGACACCAACGTGGCCGTGCTCGCCTCGATGCGCGAGCAACTCGTGGGCTTGAAATCGCCGCCCGGCTACGCGGAGCAGTTTCAATCCGCCTTCTCGGGCACGGCCGTGGTCACACGGCCCTTTCCCAGCGTGGCGCTGCTGGTGGACGAGAAGGGCCAGCTTCGCTCGGGTGTGCCCACCATGTTTGCGGCCGCGCCGGTGCGTTCGCCGCAGGGTCGCATCATGGCTGCGCTCGGATTGCGCCTGGAGCCGGAAAAACAGTTCACGCGCATCCTGGCCACCGCGCGGTCCGGCGAGAGTGGGGAGACTTATGCCTTCGACCGCAAGGGACTGTTGCTGTCCGAAAGCCGGTTCGACGACCAGTTGAGGCAGCTCTCGCTGATCCCGGATTCGGCGGATGCCCGTTCCATTCTGACGTTGGAACTGCGCGATCCGCTCGTCGATTTGACCAAAGGCAAATCTGCCCCCAAACGGCGCGCGGAACTGCCCTTCACCCGCGCCGCCGCCGAGTCCATCGCCGGCCGCGCGGGCGTGGATGTGGCCGGCTACCGCGATTATCGAGGCGTGCCGGTGGTGGGGGCATGGACGTGGCTCCCCGATTTCGACCTGGGCCTGGTGACGGAGATGGACGTGGCGGAAGCCTTCCGCCCGCTGCGGATCTTGCGGATGGGATTCTTCTTCATGTTCGGCCTGCTGGGGCTGGGCGCGGCGTCGATTTTCGTACTGATGCGCCTGGCCAACCGGTGGCAGGATTCGGCCCGGAAGGCGGCGCTTACCGCCAGGCAACTGGGCCAGTACGCCCTCGAGGAGAAAATCGGCGCCGGCGCCTTCGGCACGGTTTATCGCGGGCATCACGCGCTGATGCGCCGGCCGGTGGCGGTAAAACTGCTCGACGCGGGGAAGGCCAACGAGACTTCCATTGCGCGTTTTGAACGGGAGGTGCAGTTGACCTGCCAGCTCACCCACCCCAATACGATCTCACTTTACGATTACGGGCGCACGCCCGAGGGCGTCTTTTACTATGCGATGGAGTTTCTCGACGGCTTGAGCCTGGACGCGCTGGTCGTTAAGTATGGTCCCCTGCCGGAAGGGCGTGTCATTCACATCCTGCGGCAGGTCTGCGCTTCGCTGGCAGAGGCGCACGGACAAGGATTGGTTCACCGCGACATCAAGCCGCACAATATTTTCCTGACGCGGCGCGGAGGCATCCCGGACTTTGTCAAGGTGCTCGACTTCGGTCTTGTAAAGGCGCGCAATCTTGAGGGCCAACTCGAACTCACCGCCGCCAACGCCACCCTCGGCACGCCGCTCTATATGTCGCCTGAGGCGGTCGAACGACCGGATACTGTGGAGGCAAGGAGTGACCTCTACTCTCTGGGCGCGGTCGGTTATTACCTCGTGACCGGCGAGCCGGTTTTTTTAGGCCTGACCATCGGCGAGGTGATGATGCAACAGGTCAAGGCCGTGCCTGAGAAACCATCGGTCCGGTTGGGCGAATTACTGTCCCCCGATTTCGAGGAGCTCTTGCTGCGCTGTCTGGCCAAGAAGCCGGCGGATCGTCCAGCCAGCGCGCGTGCTCTCGAGACCGCGTTAGGCCGCTGCTCCGTTCAGTGGGGGCGTGAACAAGCCGAAGAATGGTGGCGCCGCCATGACGCTGCCCACGCCGAGCGAACCGTGGTCATGAATCAATAAGCCACCGCATGCAACATTATCGATCGTCATTAAAGGCCTGGAAGCGAGCCGTTGGTTGGCCGGCGACGACGCTCCTGCTCCTCTGGACCTTCGGCCTGGCCGCGGCACCACAGGAGTTGCCGCCACTGAGCGCCGTGTCCGGCAGTCCACGGCTGCCCGGCAAATTTGTCTGGGCCGACCTGGTCACGGACGACGTGCCGGCAGCGCGGCAATTCTACGCGCGGTTGTTTGGCTGGACGTTTCGCGACGCGGGCAGCTACGTCATTGCAGCCAATGATGAGCGGCCTGTGTGCGGAATGTTTCAACGCCCGCGTCCGGCAGACCGGCCAGACGGCAGGCCGCGTTGGCTTGCCTACCTCTCGGTTGGCAGCGTTGAAAAGGCCCAACGCGCGGTGACGAAGGCGGGAGGGCGCGTGCTGGCTGCACCGCAGAAATTCCCCAAACGCGGCGAACAGGCCCTCTTCGCCGACGGGGAAGGCGCGTTGTTCGGCGTGATGAGATCCGATTCCGGTGATCCGCCCGATTTCATGGCCGAGCCCGGTGACTGGATTTGGATTCAATTATTGAGCCGCGACGGGAAAAAGGCTTCGGAGTTTTATCGCGCGGTGGGTGGCTATGATGTGGTCGAGAACACCGCCAGCAACCGGGCCAGTGATTACGTGCTGACCAGCAAAGGTTACGCGCGCGCAACCGTTCGGACGATCCCGAAGGCCGCTGAGCAAGTGCAGCCCAACTGGCTGCCGTTCGTTCGCGTCAAAAGCATCGGCGAGTCCCTGGCGCAGGTCAGGCAACTCGGCGGCAAAGTGCTGCTCGAACCCAGGCCCGAACTTTTGGAGCGCAGGGTGGCAGTCATTGCCGACCCGACCGGCGCGGCGATCGGGCTGCTGGAATGGAGTGACACATTACTCAAAGGATCGCGCTAGCATGACCCCCCTTTCTCTCAAACTCATGGCGGCCGTGGCGTTGGGGCTGATCGTGTTCACCGGCTGCGAGAGCACGGATAGTGGCAGTTCCAGCGTGAGCGGCAGCGTTTACTATGGCGTGGGCTTTTACGACCCGTGGTATTACGGGGGATATTATGACGACGCGGACATCGTCGTCACGCCGCCACCAAGCCGGCCCGAGCCGCCGCCGCGACCCACCCATCCCATCGCTCCGCCTTCCGCGCCCGCGCCGCGGCCCACACCGATGCCGTCCATTCCGTCAACGCCGCGACCGGCGCCTCGTCGCTGAACCTCCCATGGAAGCGAAACCACAAAACTCAGACCGTCCGACGCCAGCGAAGGTGACGCTAAAGCACACGTTGTTCGAGCCTGTGGCCTTGGTCTTACTCTCCTTGGCCACGGTGGGAACGGCGTGGTGTTCATTCCAGGCGGCCACGTGGGGCGGCGTCTCGCAACGAACCATGAACATGTCCGCCGCCGCCACCCGCCGCGCGGTGGCCGATCAACTGCAATCCTACCAGGTGGCCCTGCTGGATGTGCTCTTATTCAGCCAGCACATCAATGCTCGCGCGAGTTCCAACGAGCCCCTGTCGCGCTTCTACGCCGATCGATTTCGCGGCGAAGCCAAAACGGCCTTTGCGGCGTGGATGGCCACTCAACCTTTCGAGAACGCGAACGCTCCGGCGCACCCGTTTGTGACCAACTTTTACAAGCCGCGCCTGCTCGAAGAGGCGCGCCTCGCCGAATCCGAGGGTCAGCGCCTGTGGCAGCAGGCAGGCGAAGCCGGACGCACCTCTCGAAGTTACGTGCTTGTCACCGTGCTGCTGGCATCCGTCCTGTTTTGCGGCGGCACCGGATCGAAGTTTGAGACGCCATGGATCAGGCGCACCGTCCTGTTGCTGGGCCTGGCGGCCTTTATCTTCGCTGGTGCACGCCTGCTTGTGCTTCCAACACAACTATGAGTAATCCCAAACTCCATCTCCTTGCGCTGGTGCTGATCCTGGCCGGGTGCGCCGCCCCGTCCGGGACGCGTTCCAGCCCCAAACCAGGTAGCGGGATCGTCGAGTATCGAGAAATTACCCGCCAGGGGCATCGAGCGGTGTCAGCCACCGTGGATGCGCTGGAGGCTTTGACGCCTTCCAATCCGGCCTTGGCTGATTTCGACCGCGCGCTTAGCCAGCTCGAACTCACGTCTGTAAAAGTCCGTGCCCGCGCCGAAGCCATCATGGCGCGCGGCCAGGCCTACTTCGACGAGTGGAAGGAACAACTGGCCGGGATCACAAACCAAACCACAGCCCGGACTGAGACGGAACGCTACGGTCGCCTGTTCGAGCACTTCGAGCACGTTCGCCAGCGATCCGGCGAAGTGCGCGAGCAGTTCCGTCCTCTCATGGCGGGGTTGCGCGAATTCCGCGCCCGGCTCGACCAGCGACCAAACGAGCTTTCGCGAAACGAACTCGACACGCTGATCGCCAGTGGACGGGGGGTGCTGCGCGCTTTGGAATCGGTCTCCGCGGGTCTGGACGCGGCCGAGGCGGAACTGCATGCGAGCATGAAGGGAAAATCACCATGAAACTCAACGTATTTGCGGCGCTGCTGCTCTTTTTCAGCTTCACACCAGGGGCTTGGACGCAATATCCCGGGGCGGCACTGACCGGCCCGACTCCGGGCGCGAGCCTGCGCAACGCCGCCGCCGCGACCCAGACCCAGGCCGCCATGGTGAGAAAGACCGCCTACGACTGGGGTCGTCGCGCGAATTCGGGCGCCTATCGACCGGAGTATTTTCAACAGGATTATGCCAACCTGCAGTGGCAGTTCCAATCGCTGCGGATGCAGTTCAACCAGATGGGATCCATCGCCCTCCAATTGGGCCGTCCGCGCGCTGACAACGCGGTGGCGGAACTGGACGCAGGGCTGAACGTGATCGCCGAGCTCTTTACATTTTTGGAACAGCAGTACCAGGCCGGCGCCCTGGATCGCGCCACCGTCGCGCGGACCTGCGACGTATTCCAGGACGCGATGAGGGAGTGGGAACGTGAGCTGAAGAGGAGTTCCGCGCGGATGGGGTTCGTCTGGTGAAGAAAAAGCCATTCACGGCTGATGAATAGCGAACAACAACGACTCGACGAAGCGCGCAATGCCAATACCCCTTGGAAAAAGTGGGGGCCTTACCTGAGCGAACGACAATGGGACACCGCTCGCGCGATGCACTTGTTTGCGACCACCACCGCCGAGCAAGGGATCGAGGTCGGCAAGAACGCCGCTGTGATCGAGACCGGAAAAAACGTGGAGAGCAACCAGCCCACAAGCGCGACGCGAAGCCGCAAACGCTGACGTTCACGATGCGCACTCCCCTCTATCCTTCTCTTTACCAGATCAACACTCGGGTCTGGATGACGGAACTTGCGCACACCCTTCGCCGTCCGGCGACGCTGGATGACGTTCCCGACTCCGAACTCGACCGGCTCGCCGAGCTGGGTTTTGACTGGGTTTGGTTTCTGAGCGTCTGGCAGACCGGCCAGGCGGGACAGCGAGTGTCGCGAAACAACCCGGAGTGGCGGAGAGAATTTCAGGAGACGTTGCCGGACCTTCGCGAGGAGGACATCCCCGGTTCAGGTTTCGCGATCACTGGATACACGGTGCATGAAAACCTGGGCGGGGCCGCGGCGCTGGCACCGCTGTGGGAGCGCCTCCGCAAGCGCGGCCTGCGCTTGATGCTCGATTTCGTTCCCAATCATACGGGACTGGATCATCCATGGGTTGAGGAACGCCCTGAGTATTACATCCGCGGAACGGCGCACGACTTGGCCCGCGCTCCCATGAACTATACCTGGATCAAGCGCAAGCAGGGCGATCTGGTGCTGGCCCACGGACGCGATCCGTATTTCGCAGGGTGGCCGGACACACTGCAGCTCAATTACGGCAACCCGGCCACACAGGAAGCCATGATCGGCGAGCTTCTGAAAATCGCCCGGCAGTGTGACGGGGTGCGCTGCGACATGGCCATGCTGGTCTTGCCGGAGGTTTTTGAACGGACCTGGGGCCTTAGGGCCGAGCCGTTCTGGCCGAAGGCGACGCGGCGAGTACGCGAGCGGACGCCAGACTTTTGCCTCATGGCTGAGGTTTATTGGGACCTCGAGTGGACGCTCCAGCAACAGGGATTCGATTACACTTACGACAAGCGGCTCTACGATCGCCTTCGCGAAGGGCATGCCGGGCCCGTGCGCGAGCATTTCCGCGCCGGGCTGGATTATCAGAACAAGCTGGCCCGTTTCCTGGAGAATCATGACGAGGCCCGGTCCGCGGCCACCTTTCCGGGAGCAATGCACGAGGCGGCCGCAGTGGTGACCTTCCTGGCGCCGGGCCTTCGCTTCTTTTACCAGGGACAACTGCACGGGCAGCGCAAGCGCATCTCGCCTCATCTGGGCCGCGCCCCTGATGAACCGGTGAACGGTCCCCTGAAACAGTTCTACAAGCGGTTGCTCGAAGTCCTGCGCCGTCCCATCGTCACGCACGGCCGATGGCAATTGCTCGAATGCGTCTCCGCGTGGGACGGCAACGCCTCTTCCGACGCTTTCATCGCCTACTCCTGGCAGAATTCGAGCAGCGCGCGGCTGTTGGTCGTCGTGAATTATGCCAGTCATCCCAGCCAGTGTTATGTCCGCCTTCCGTTCGCCGACCTTGGCCGTGGCCGGTGGCGGCTGCGCGATCTGCTGGGCGAAGCGCATTACGAACGCGACGGGAACGAGCTCCAATCCCGGGGGCTGTATCTGGATATGACTCCATGGCAATACCACGCCTTTGAGATGAGGGCTGATTAACCATGCACGACGTCGAGCCGCGCCTTTATGTGACGGTCATTCGTGACTGTGCCCCTGGAGCACGCCGACTCCTGTCAGCGATCCTTCCGGTGTGTCTCGGTCTGGTGCATTCGGGCTGTGTGGCGCCGATTGGCGCCGACAAAACCACCCCCGCGCAGGCTTACCGCCAGACGCATGACAATCCCATCAACCGCGCCGTGCCCGGCCGTGAAACGCACTCTGTGCTGCATCGCTTCGAACAGCAGGATTGCTTTGAGAAATCCCCCGATGAGACGCTCCTGCTAATTCATCAAAAGGCTGCGGAGAGCCGGGAACGCGGCTTGTTATTTGCCTTGGCCGAGTTGCATTACCTCGCGGGTGAGCGCCTGCGCCGCAGCGTCAAGCCGTGGGAGCCGCGGGACGCGCGGGACTATTACCTGGGTGCGGCGGTGTATGCGTGGTGGTTTCTCTTCGGCGAAGCGGCGGACCCACCGCCCAGCCCGTTTGACGCGCGTTTCCGCATCGCCTGCGATCTTTACAACTACGGCTTGGGTTGGGCGCTGACCGAACGACGCAGCACCAACGCGATGGCCGTCCTGGCCGGTGGCGTTCGGCGGCTGCCGGCTGGACAAATCGAGATCGAGTTCAAGCAGCCGGGTTTCCGGTGGCCGTTGTCGAATTTCGACCATTTCGCCGTCGCCGATCAATTCCTGGTGCGGGGCCTGAGCATCCGCAATCGGCAGGCCGGGCTGGGCGCGCCGCTGGTGGCTCTGACCCAGGCAGAGCTGGTAACCCATCTTCCCCGCGCGGTTCCTGCCACCGTGCTGCTGCGGATGGAGGGCGGGCTGTCCGAACTGGCGCAAGGGCGTGCGCGCGGCTCGCTCGAATTGTATTCCGCCTTCGACGAAGCGGTGGTGCAGATGGGCGACCGCACGGTGCCTTTGGAGACCGACACCACCGTCTCCACCGCCTACGCGCTGAATCAGTCCTTCGTCTGGCAGCTGGGGATGATGCAGTTCCTGTCGGCCGAGGAGAAAATTCCAACCGATGTTTACCTGACGCAGCCGTACCGCGCCGGGCGGGTGCCGGTGGTGTTTGTGCATGGCACCTTCAGCAGCCCGGTGTGGTGGGCCGAGATGGCCAACACCCTTTCGGCCGACCCGCTGCTGCGCCGGCGCTTTCAGATTTGGTACTTCATTTACAATAGCGGCAACCCGATCGTGTATTCCGCAACCAGGTTGCGCGAGTCGCTGAAGGCGAAAGTTCGGGAATTGGATCCCGACGGCCGCGACCCTGCATTGCAACAGATGGTGGTGATCGGCCACAGCCAGGGCGGTTTGCTCACCAAACTGACCGCTACCGACACCGGTGATAAACTCCTCTGGACCGTGTTCAAAACCAACCGAAGCAGTGGAGCGAGCGAGTTCACGAGCCTTCCCGCCGAGCAACAGGCGCGCATCCGGCAACACACCTGTTACGAGGCGCTGCCATTTGTAAAGCGAGTCGTGTTCATCAGCACGCCCCATCGCGGCAGCTACGCGGCCGGCGGGCTCGCCCGGAAACTGGCGCGCAAGCTGGTGTCGCTGCCTTCCGATTTAGTCAAGCGCACGGCCGAGCTCTCCGGATTAAGGGAGCAGTTGAACCTGCCCAAAGACCTGCGGGGGATTCCCACCAGCCTGGATGGCATGTCGCCGCGGAATCCCGTTCTGTTGGCGCTGGCCGATATTCCCCTGGCTCCAGGCGTCAAAGGCCACTCCATCATCGCGGTCCAGGGCAAAGGCGATTATCATCTCGGCAAGGATGGCCTGGTGACGTACAAGAGCGGCCATGTGGATTACGTGGAATCCGAGTTGATTGTGCGCAGCTATCATTCCTGTCAGGACAAGCCGCCCACCATCGAGGAAGTGCGCCGGATCCTGCACGAACACCTTGCTACACTACCGCTGCAAGCCACCGGTTCTTCAAACACCAACTGATGCCTGGTCACCGATGAACCCCACTCCCAAATCCTCGCTGCGGCGCCGCCTGGCCAGACTTGGCCTCCGGCTGCTGCTGGTGGTTGCTTTCGCGGCCGCGGCTTTTTCTTCAACGATGGCGGTTTACTACTCGAATCTGCCGACTCGCTGGCTGCGGGTGCTCATGGCCATTGTCTATGCGCTCGTTCTCATCGTGGTTCTCCTGCGCACACGTCCCCCGTGGCTGGCCCGGCTGGTTTTGCTCGCCTGCTTCGGTGTCGTGCTGGCGTGGTTTCTCCTGACTCCTCCCTCCAACCACCGCGACTGGCAGCCGGACGTGGCCGTCCTGCCTTATGCTGAGGTGAGCGACCAGCGGGTGACCATTCACAACATCCGCAACTGCGATTATCGCACGGCGTCTGACTACACAGTTCATCACTACGACAAAACCTTCGACCTCGCGAAGCTGGCGTCGGTGGATCTTTACGTGGTTTACTGGGGTTCGCCCTGGATCGCTCACACGATGTTGAGCTTTGGCTTCGAGGGCGGAGACTACGTCTGCATCTCCATCGAAACGCGCAAAGAAAAAAGCGAGGACTATTCCGCCATCAAAGGATTCTTCCGCCAGTTCGAACTGACCTACGTCATCGGCGATGAGCGCGATCTGGTGCGGTTGCGCACCAATTACCGCGGCGAACAGGTCTATCTCTACCGCTTAGGCACGGACCTGGCAGTCGCGCGGCCGGTGTTCCTCGATTATCTCAAACGGGTCAACCGGCTGAAGGAGCGGCCCGAATGGTACAACGTCGTGACCGCCAACTGCACGACCCTCATCCGCGGCCACACCAAACTTTATGCGAAGAACGCGCGCTTCGATTGGCGCATTCTGCTCAACGGCCGGATCGACCAGATGGCCTACGAGCGCAAATCACTGGACCAATCGCTGTCCTTCGAACAACTCAAAGCGCGCAGTCTCATCAATGACCGCGCCAAGGCAGCCGATCAAGATCCGACATTCTCCAAACGCATCCGCGAGCAGTTGCCGGGAATCGCGGATTCGGTAATCCGAGCAAGTTCACCGGCGAAGTTGACCGCCAACCGCCAGGTTCTTTAGACTGGCCCCAATACTTATGAAACCAATGATGTCCATCCTGCCCGCCATGGCCGGCCTCTGCGGCGGCCTGGTGCTGCCAATGCCCGCGCAGGGCGCGGATCCACCCCCAACCGCTCCGCCCGCGCCCGCGTCGGCCGCGGCCGAGCCGGCGCCGCCTCCCTCCGCCCCGGCGAAACGCAGCGCGGCGGAGTTGGAGAAACTGCTCGCGCCCATCGCGCTCTACCCGGACCCGCTCATTGCGACCATGCTGCCGGCAGCAGTCTATCCGCTGGAGATCGTCCAGGCCGCACGCTTCGTGTCCGATACGAATAACCTCGCCCAGATCGACGCCCAGCCCTGGGACGATAGCGTCAAAGCCGTCGCTCGAATCCCGGATGCACTTAAGAAGATGAACGACGACTTGCAGTGGACCATTGAACTTGGCGAGGCATTCCTGGCGCAGGACAAGGACGTGATGGATATGATTCAGAATCTGCGCGGCAAGGCCCAGAAGGCGGGCACCCTCCAGACCAACCCGCAGCAGGTCGTCGTGGTGACCAACATGGTCGTGGAGACGACGGTCCAGGAGAAGGTCGTGGTCGTGACCAATACGGTCGTCCAGATTCAGCCATCCAATCCCACGACGGTTTATGTGCCGACATATAGTCCCGCTGCCGTCTATTACCCGCCGCCCGCTTATGTCTATAACCCGGTTGCGCCGCTGCTGACCTTCGGCGCAGGCATGGCCATGGGCGCCATCATCGCCAACAACTGTGACTGGCACGGTGGTGGTTGTTATCATGGCGACGTGGACATCGACGTGAACAAGAATGTTAACCGAAACGTCAACAGGAGCTCCGACCGGACTCGCCAAACCAGCGCCACGGGCGCGGGGGCGTCGTCAACCGGACAGAAGAAATGGCAGCCGGACCAGAGCCGGCTGAGCACGAGCGGTTCTCCCAAAGCCACGGCCTCGGCCCGCAGTTCCGACGCGCGCGGCTGGAGCTCGAGTGGCGCTGGGCCCTCAACCCAGCCCGCGGGCGGGGCTCGCCCGTCGGCTTCGCCCGGTGGCGCCGGTGCCCGGCCTTCGGCGGGGACTGCCGCCGCGCGGCCTTCCAGTGGAGCAGCGCCGGCCAGCCGTCCCTCACCTTCACCCTCACAGGGCGCCAGCCGCCCCAGCGCCTCGCCCAGCGCGTCACCGAGCCGGACGTCCTCTTCGGCCAGTCGTCCGTCCTCATCGGGCAGCGCCTTTGGCGGCGCGAGCAGTGGAGCCAGCGCGGCTAATTCCAGCAGCCGTGGCGCCGCCAGTCGCGGTGGTGGCGGCGGCGGTAGTCGTGGAGGAGGAGGAGGAGGTCGGCGATGAACTTAAAAGCAAACGTTCGACCCGCCATGAAAAATTCCAGTCAACGTTCAACCAGCCAGCCGAGGCGTTGCGATTCGACCAAACATTGGAGCCTTTTGCTGCTGGCCTGCATCTCGCCTCTTGCCCTCAGCGCAGCGGATGCCGGCAAGGCCTTCGCGACGCCGGAAACGGCGGTTGCGGCGCTGGAGGCCGCCGCCAGCGCACAAGACACCAACGCCTTGCGGGTCATTTTCGGCCCGACGGCTGCGGAGATCCAGCACCCCGATCGAGTGCAGGCTGCCAACGAGCTGAAGGAGTTCGCCGACTTGCTCAACCAGCGCCGGCAGATTGTGCGCCAGTCGGATTCCCGCTGCGTGCTCGAAGTCGGCCCAAACTCCTGGCCCTTTCCCGTGCCCATCGTGAAAAAGGACGGGCAGTGGTTCTTCGATACCGAAGCGGGCAAGGAGGAGTTGCTCAACCGCCGCATCGGCCGCAGCGAATTGATGACGCTTCAGGTGGTGCGCGGCTACGTGGAGGCACAGCGCGATTATGCGTTGAAGGACCGCGACGGCGACCAGGTGCTGGAGTATGCGCAGAGGATTTCCAGCTCTCCCGGCAAAACCGATGGGCTTTTCTGGCCGACCGAATTGAACGGCGAAATCAGCCCGCTTGGGCCGTTGGTGGCTGAGGCGCAAGAGGCGGGCTACAAGTCGTCGAAGACCGCCACCGGGCCGCAGCCCTTCCACGGCTACTTTTTCAAGATGCTGACGCGCCAGGGCAAACATGCTCCCGGCGGTAAGTACGATTACGTCATCAATGGAAACATGATCGGAGGATTTGCCTTGGTCGCGTGGCCGGCCGAATACGGTGAGTCCGGTGTGATGACCTTCATCGTCAACCAGCAGGGCCGCGTCCTTCAAAAGGACCTGGGAGCGAATACCGACCGGATCGCGCGCAAGATGAGCGCCTACGATCCCGACCCGGCGTGGCGCGCCTCCGCAGACTAAATCGCAGGCCACCATGCGCACCAACTCCCCCGAAGTCAGAGCCGACGTTGCCTGGCTGATGGCCTTCAGCGTGGGCCTCCTTGGCGGGTGCAGGAGCATCGGTCCCGGCACGGTGGCCCGTGACCGATACGACTACAGCAGCTCGATCTCGGAATCGTGGAAGCGGCAAACCCTGCTCAACATCGTCAAGCTCCGCTACCTGGACCCGCCCATTTTCGTTGATGTCGGCCAGATCGTGGCCGGTTACTCACTGGAGACCGGTGTCAGTCTGGGGGGACAGGTTGCCGACCCGCGTGCGAACAGCCTTGCACTCGGGGCGTCCGGCCGATTTACCGATCGCCCAACCATCACCTACACGCCGCTCACCGGGAACAAGTTCGTGAAAGCGCTCATGACGCCGCTGCCGACCGAGTCGGTCTTTTCCACGATCCAATCCGGCTGGCCGGCGGACGGCGTGCTCCTTGCGGCGGTCGCCTCGATCAACGGATTAAAGAACCAGGAAACCTCCATTGCCGGAGTGACGCCGCCGTCTCCCGGTTTTGTGCGGGCGTTGGAATTGTTGCGCAGCATTCAGCTCTCCGGCGCCGTCAGCCTGCGGGTCCAGCAGGACGCGCAGAAGCAACAGACCACGCTCCTGACCCTGCGCTCGCAGGGGATCAGCGAGGCGGCCCTGGCGGACATCCGCGAGCTGCGCCAGTTGCTGCGCCTGGACCCGGAGGCAACAGAGCTCACGCTCGTCTTTGGCGCCACCGCCAGCCACGACAAGGAACTGGCCGTGATCACGCGCTCGATCCTGCACATCATGTCCACGATGGCGGCGCAGGCAGAGGTGCCGGCGGATGACGTGGCGCAGGGGCGCGCGACGCCCGGCCTCGAATCAGGCGGCGATGCGCCCGAGCCCCAGCGCCTGATGCGCATTCGCAGCTCGAACAGTACCCCGTCCGAGGCGTCCACGGCCGTGCAATACCGCGACCACTGGTTCTGGATTGACGACCGCGACCTCAAGAGCAAACGGGCCTTCGCATTTATGCTGATGCTCTTCACACTCGCCGAGACTGGCGAGAAGGAGAGCCTGCCGCTCATTACCATCCCGGCCCAATGAACCGGACAGCCAAAGGAAACATTGTCAAATCAAACACCAACCTCCGTACAACCAAGGGATCAAAGGAACATTATGAAATCACACACCAACCTCCGCATATTAACCGTCACGGCCGTTCTGGCCGGTACTCTCCTGGCTAGCTCCGGCGCCGAAGATACCGAGAAGCGCTATGTGCCCTGGGAGAAAGGGTCGGTCAAATTCGGCGGGTTCATTGCCGCCTTCAACAGCGACCTCGGATTCGGTGTCAACGAAGTGGCCGGGGTGACCATCAATGCCGAGGAACTCTTCGATCTGGATTCGAGCCTGGTGGTGTTTCGGGCCGAGGCCATGTATCGCCCCGGTAAGAGCAAACGGCATCAGTTGGATTTTACTTACGCCAGTTATCATCGCGACGGGGACGCGACGCTGACCGAGGAAATTAACATCAATGGCAATACGATTCCGGTCGGGGCGGAGGTGGACTCCGTTTTCAACTTCGACATCATTCGGGGCACCTATTCCTACGCCCTCCTGCAAGACCAGCGGATGCGCATCTCGATCGGCCTGGGCGTTTATGCCGTACCCGTGGAATACAAGCTGGAGGCGCGGAGCCCGAGCGGCCGGACGGCTGTGGAAGGGGCCGATACGACCCTGCCTTTGCCGGCGCTGGCCTTGCGTGCGGACTTTCAACTGATACCCAAACTGTTCCTGACCACCGGAATCGACGCCATGTATCTTAACATCAGCGATTTCAAGGGTTCGCTGTTAGACGTGAACGTCGGCCTGGAGTACCGGCCCTGGAAACACTTCGGGTTCGGGCTCGGTTACAACGGCATGTCCGTGGACGTCGAGGCCGAAAGCAGCGACTCCAACTATCCTGGCGCTGACTTCGTCGGCAGCGTCGATGTCCGTTTCAGCGGGCTGATGCTCTACGGGAAGTTTGTGTTCTGACCGCGACCACATATGAACAGCCCGGACCAGCCTGCAACCGGTGTCTCACTGCTGCAGCGATGCTTCCCCGCGCGCAGTTGCACACTCGGCTAAACCATGTTTCCCGAACTTCGCGCTGGTGCGATTCTCTTGTGCCTCACGATCGTGGTTCACGCCGCAGGGTTGACCGTCTTGTTGCGGCGGGTGTTGCGTTTGCCGACGCTGCACCAGACACGGTTCTGGCCGCAAACCTGGCTGCTGATTCGCATCGCGGCCGCGCTGATCGCCATTCATCTGGTGGAGATTGCAGTCTGGGCGTTGTTTTACTGGTGGCGAGGATGTTTCCCGGACGCAGAGTCGGCGTTTTACTTTTCCGGGGTCACTTACGCCACCCTGGGCTATGGCGACCTGGTGCTGCCCAAAGCCTGGCGGTTGCTGGGACCGGTGGAAGGATTGACCGGCATTCTCATGTGCGGACTGTCCACGGGCCTTTTCTTCGCCCTGGTGAGCCGGATGTACGGATCCAACACCTCCGGGATAGCCGAACCAAAATGAAAAAGCTGCTCAAACCTTCGGTCAACTGGCTGTTGGCTTTCATTCCCATCTCGGTTGTGCTGGAGCGCGCGCACGTGTCGCCACCGCTGCTGTTCTTCTCGGCGGCGCTGGCCATTGTGCCCATCGCCCGTCTCATTGTCCTCGCCACCGAGCAGATCGCCACGCGCACGGGTGACGCCGTCGGCGGATTGCTTAACGCCACCTTCGGGAACGCACCCGAGTTGATCATCGCGCTGGTGGCATTGAAAGCCGGTTTCCTGGACATGGTGCGCGCGTCGCTCATCGGGGCCATTCTTGCCAATCTCTTGCTCGCCCTGGGCGCCTCGTTTTTCCTGGGCGGTCTCCGTTACCGCGACCAGCACTTCAACCCCGCTGCCGCGCGCACTTACAGCACTATGATGATGCTGGCAGCCATGAGTCTTGCCGTGCCGAGCGCCTTCAGCCGATTCTTCGCGCCGGAGGGCACCATGCGGCAGGAACAATTGCTCAACATCGGCATCGCGGTGGTGCTGCTGCTGGCTTATGTCCTGTATCTGGTCTTCTCGCTCAAGACCCATCCCAAAGCGTTCGAGAGCGTGGCCGCCACGGAAGAAGAGCATGACCACCACGCACAATGGAGTGTGGCGCGAGCCGTCGGCACGCTGATCGGCGCGGCGGTGTTGGCGGCGTGGATGAGCGAAATCCTGGTCGGCGCGGCCGAAGGCACGGGCAAGGCACTGGGCATGTCGGAGGTTTTCATCGGCATCGTGTTTCTGGCCATCGTCGGTGGCGCCGCCGAAAGCGGGTCGGCCATCGTCATGGCGCGAAAAAACAAGATGGATTTGTCGGTGGGCATCGCGCTGGGCAGTTCCATCCAGATCGCGCTGTTCGTCGCGCCGTTGCTGGTGCTGGCCAGTTACTTCATCGCGCCGCAACCCATGGAGTTGTCATTTGGGCGCGCCGAGGTTGGCTCGCTGTTCCTGGGCGTGCTGCTGGGCACGCTCGTGTGCGGCGACGGGCAGTCCAACTGGTACAAGGGCATCCAGCTCGTCACGGTGTATATCATCATGGCGCTGATGTTCTACTTCATGCCGGAAATCAAGCATTGAAAAGCAACCCAGCCAACCCTATGTCTGCAAAAGCTTCTCCTGCCTCCCGGCGTTTCCTCGAACCGATCGACCGCGTTTCGGAAGCCTTGTTCGGGTTGATCATGGTGCTGACGTTTACCGGCTCCTTGAGCGCCGCCGAAGCGGGCCGGGCTGAGGTGCGCGCGATGCTGATCGGCGCGCTGGGTTGCAACCTGGCCTGGGGGATCATCGATGCCATTCTCTATCTGATGGGTTGCCTGGCCGAGCGGGGACGCGGCCTGATCGCCTGGCGCGCGATCCGCAAAGCACCGACGCCGGCGGAGGCTCACCGCGTCATCGCCGCCGCTCTCCCGCCGCTGGCCGCCTTCGCGCTGCGTGAGCCGGGACTCGAAACCATACGCCAATACTTGAATGATTTGCCCGAGCCGCCAGCGCGTCCCCGATTGGACAAGGATGATTGGCGAGGCGCCCTCGGCGTATTCCTCTGGGTCTTCCTCGTCACGTTCCCGGTGACCATCCCTTTCTTCTTCAAGCAGGACGCCATGCAAGCCCTGCGCATCTCCAACGCCATCGCCATCGTCTCGTTGTTCCTGACGGGCCACGCATTCGGTCGTTGCATCGGCCATCGCCCGTGGGTGATGGGGATTTCGATGGTCGTGGTCGGCTGCGTATTGGTGGCCATTACCATAGCCCTTGGAGGATAAGTTTATGCATCGAGTGATCAACGCCGCGCTTGTCTTCGCCGCTGTCCACGCGCACGGCCAGGACGCCACGACAAATGCGGCGCCGCCGGCTCTGGAGGAAACCGAAAAGGTCAAATGGTCGTTCTCGGCCTCGGTTTACACCTACATCGTGCCCGACCACCGGGAGTACGTGCAGCCTACTTTGACCGCCGATCGCGGCTGGCTGCACCTCGAGGCGCGCTACAACTACGAGGACCTGGAGACCGGCTCGGCGTGGGTGGGCTACAATTTCAGCGGCGGCGAGAAGCTGACCTGGGCGTTCACCCCGATGCTCGGTGGCGTGTTTGGCAACACGACCGGAATCGCCCCCGGTTACAAAGGTTCGCTGGGCTGGTGGAGGCTCGAACTCTACAGCGAGGGCGAATATGTCTTCGACATGGACGATTCTTCGGAAAGTTTCTTCTACAACTGGTCGGAGTTGACCCTCGCTCCGGTGGATTGGTTCCGTTTCGGCCTCGTCACGCAACGCACGCGCGTTTACGAGACCGACCGCGACATCCAACGCGGTCTTCTGGCCGGCGTCTCATTCAAGAAACTCGACCTGACGACCTACGTGTTGAACCCCGATGAAAGCAAGCCTACCGTGGTGGTGGCGGCCGCTCTGAATTTTTAGATGAACACACTTGTGGCAACGAACGAACATCAACTTAGTCCATCGCAGAAGGCCGCGGGCCTCGATATAGGGGCGCTCCTCAAGCAGCACGAAGGCTCCAACTACGAGTTGCACCAGCAACACGTCAACCCGGCCAACACGCGCACGCTCAAGACCATTGGCTTCGACCGCTGTTACGTCCGCGCCGAGGGTCCTTACCTCTGGGACGTCTCCGGCGCCAAATATCTGGACCTGCTCTCGGGCTACGGTGTCTTCGGCCTGGGCCGCAATCACCCCGACGTGCGGCGGGTCCTGATCGATTTTCTGAATGCCGATTATCCGAGCCTGGTAAAGATGGAAGCACCGCTGCTGTCCGGCCTGCTGGCCGCCGAATTGAAAAAGCGCATGCCCAACCAGCTCGACATGGTGTTCTTCACTAATTCGGGTTCCGAGGGCGTTGAGACAGCCATCAAATACGCCAAATGCGCGACTGGCAAACCGGCCATCCTTCATTGCGAAAAAGCCTTTCACGGCCTCACCTGCGGGTCGCTCTCGGTGAATGGCGATGAAAGCTTCCGCAGCGGTTTTGCTCCGTTCCTGCCGCATTGCCGCTCCATTCCCTTCGACAACCTCGATGCGCTCGAACGGGAACTGCGCCAGGGCGACGTGGCAGGCTTCATTGTCGAACCGGTGCAAGGCAAAGGCGTCAACATTCCTTCCGCCGGGTATCTCCATGACGCCGCAGCCCTGTGCCGCAAGCACGGAGCCCTTTTCGTGGCCGACGAAGTTCAAACCGGGATGGGCCGCACGGGCCGGTTCCTCGCCGTCGAACATGATGGGAATGTGGACCCGGACATCGTGGTATTATCCAAGACCCTTTCCGGCGGCTTCGTCCCGGTGGGGGCGGTGCTGTGCAAGAAATGGATCCACGAAAAAGTGTTTTCGAGCATGCAACGTTCGGTGGTGCATTCGTCCACATTCAGCCAGGGCAGCCTGGCGATGGCCGCAGGCCTCGCGACGCTCGATGTGATCGACCGCTACGATCTGGTCGCTCGCGCGGCGCAAGTCGGCAACCAGATGGGCGAAGCTTTGCGCGCCATGATTCCGCGCTTCGAATTCCTCAAGGAGGTGCGCTGGCGCGGTTTGATGCTCGGTATCGAGTTCGGCCCGCCACGATCGTTCGGGCTCAAAGCGGCCTGGACCACCATCCATATGCTCGACAAGAGCCTTTTTACCCAGGCGGCCATCATCCCGCTTTTGGACAAGCACCACATCATCACCCAGGTCGCCGGTCACCATATCGACGTGATCAAGCTTCTACCGGCGCTGATCACGACACAGGAGGACGTTCAATGGTTCCTCAGCGCCTTTGAAGATGTGCTCGCGCAAATGCATAAGTTCCCCGGCCCCGCCTGGGATGTCATCACCGACATCGGCAAAATGGCGGTTACTGCCCGCCCCCGCTGAAGCCCTGCAGTTCAGAAGCGTCAACCGCCCGGCTTCGACAGAACCTCCAGAAGCCGACATGGATTAAACCAAGGATGATCAACCAGAGTCCGTTCGCAACGACCGCCCCTGTCACGGGCGTGTCAGGAAAGCTATCCAGGGCCACCAGCACCGCCAGCGCGATATTGCGATTGCTCGATCCCAAGGCCGTTACCAGGCGCGCCGCGACGCCAGGCCCGCCCAATGCATAACCAAGCCACAGTGATAGCTCGCCCGCCACCGCCATGGCAACCAGTGCTTTCCAGCCAATGGCTATTGCTGATTCAAACTCCACAACCGTCACAAACACCAGAGACACCAAACCGGCTGCTTCCGAAAGCACCTCAATCGGCCGGCACATTCGTCGCGCCACCGCCGGGAACCAGTGATTCACCGCCACGCCAATCCCCAGTGGAAGAGTAATTGTCGAGGCCAGCACCAACAATACAGTCAGCGGTTTGAACACGAGAGTCTTTGCCTCCGGGACCGCCTTCAAGCACAACTCACAAACGAAGGGCGTCAACGGCGCCGCCAAGAAAGGGAATAGCGCCGTCAGGCCGGCCGCCAGTGCCAGGTCACCCTTGGCCATCCGGGTGAATACCGGCACGACGGGCGCAAAGGGCGCCGCGCCGAGCAGAATCATCCCGATCGTCACGTCTCGCGACAGATGCAACGCGCGCGCTAGCCCGAGCACCAATGCGGGCACCGCAACGAAGTTCGCAACCATCATCCAGCCCATGCGGCTTCTTCGCAGCGCATCCCTGACATCCGTCAGGCGCAGCCGCAATCCCACTCCCAGCAACAACCCGGCTAGAGAGCACGCCGTGAGCACTCGAATGGTTGTCGTCGCGTCAACGTTCATGTTCGACAAGGAGCGAAAACGGTCTTAGCGATTTGATGGCAAGCACGATGAATGGTCCGGTACGCTGCTCAACTCTGCCCAGGCACGCATTGAGTATATACGTCTGGCGTGATGAGGGCCGATTGAAATAACAACCAGCCGGGACCTTGGACGCGATTGTCACTTACAGGTCACGTTCCAGTTCGTACGCGTCCATCACTTCTCGCAGTTCGGTATCCAACCAATCGCGCGAGAGTCCGAACTGTTCGAGCGTATAGTGGTGCTTGCTCTTGAAGTCGCCCTGCTGTTGTGTGGCCGAAGCGAGCCTGGCACGAAAACTCTCGCTCATGGGCCAGCCGAAATGGTCATAGACTTTCTTCAGCGCGGCGTGCGGGTCCCGCGCGAGTTCGCGGTAATGGATGCAATAGTATTGGCGCGCGTCAACTTTGGTGCGGAATCGAAAAAGGTGCTGATACCATCGGACAGCCAGGCGCGCGTAGGACCGCGAAACGGGTGAGTCCATCGGCAACTCCGGAGAATGAACCTGCCACACGGGATAAAATACGCTCACGTGCGATGCCACCGATTGGTAAGGGTGCCGAATGATCGTGATAAACTTTGCATCGGGAAACGCCTCGAGCAAGGATTCAACTGCGCCGGAGGACTGCGTAGCCTTCGACAACATCGTTTTGTCAGGTCCACTTGCGAAGAGCCGGCGCTGCAGGCAACTCCTGTAAAAGCTCATCACCTTGCGCCGCCACACGCTGGGCAGCGCATCGGGAAAGCCTGCCTCCCACAACTCGTCCACATGCAGGAACAGCAGGTAGATCGCTTCCGTGACGAACGTGTACACGAAAAATCCGTCATCCTCCTCGGGCTCATCGAAACGCATCTTGTGCATGTCGTCCCACCCGCCGAACCACTTCTTCTCCGCCCAGGACGCCAGCCGCCCCAGCGGACGCCCCATCAAGCGGTCCGCGCCCACCATCGCATCGAACGCCTTTTGAAAGATCACCGCGGGAAAGATCGTTTGATAGAGCTTGTTGTGAATGAATCTTTCCTCATCCAGGCTCATGAGCTTCTGGGTCAAAGTGGTGCCGCTGCGAGGCGGAGCGACGATGAACACCGGCTGACGCACCTGCACGCGCTTGAAACCGGGAAAGAAGAGATGATCCAGCGCGCGCCCGAACGCGACGATGAGCCACATGAGCCAGAAAAGTCCCATGAAGAAAATGACATAGAACCATCGTCGCAAACGGAACGGGCTACCGAACAAGGTGAGCCGCACCGCCTTAAAAAAGAGCTTCCAGTGAAAATACATAACCACAAGACCAGAGTTTCTGCTCGCCGTGAAACTGTCAGAATTCAGACCAAGGGTCCAGCTTTTGTGCTGTTGAGAAGGGCAGCCCTGACAAGAATACCGCGGCTGGCAGAAGGTTCTTGCGTCTAGAGCATTTTAAATAAAACTGTAGCCAGGCGTTTGTTCGGTAGGGCGACGCTGCGGCGCCGCCTGGCCACGCAGCAGCGCGGCCCTAACCTCCGCATCGGCCACAGAATTTCTGAAAACGCTATAGGGCCGTTGGCATGTGCTCCAGTAGCTGTGGGACTGATTGCCCTGTCGCTGGCGGGTTGCAAACGCTCTGGCAAGACATCATCATGAAAACGGCCATGACCGTGAGCACGAAGAAAAGACGGCGCAAATCACGGTCTGGACCAACGGCTGCGAAATCTTTGCCGAACGCAAAGCGCCCGTTGTGGGATAGCCAAAGCCAATGACGTTCGTGACCTCGTAACAGACTTGGGAACCCTCGAACCGCGCCGTGAAGGGCCAATCAAATTTCTGCTCAAGCAAGGCTCGGAAGCAATCGCGCGTCATTCCGCGCGCGGCCACACGCATGGATGACAACTCAAAACGAGCAAGAGATAAACATATGAAATCCACAGCATTAGTGATTCTCGGATTGTCGGCACTGCCGGCATGGGCTGACCTCGACACGAATCGCATCGAACAACTGACCGGCCTCAAAGGCACGTGGAGCGCGGCGGAAAGCGTCTTCAAAGTCACGGCACCGCGCAGCGATTTGCCCGTGAGCGTGGACGGCTGGAAAATGCCGCCCTTCATGGGGCTGACGACATGGGCGGCGTTCATCGAGGGAAAGAATTCCGAGGCGATGATTGCGGGCGACCTGGTTCTCTTCGAGGATGAAGTCAATCCCGTGATGAGCGCGCTCTTTGAACATGGCGTCGGCGTGACGGCGCTTCATAACCACTTCTTCTTCGATGACCCGAAAGTTTACTTCATGCACGTTGGCGGGGAAGGCACGGTCGAGAAGTTGTCGAGCGGTGTGAAAGCGGCGCTGGCAAAGCAAAAGGAAATCCGTTCGGCGACGCCACAGCCCGCCAAAGTTTTCGCCGGCGGGTTTGCCCCTTCGGGTAATTCGATCACCGGCGCTCGAATCGAAGAGATTATGGGCGTCAAGGGCCAGGCAAACAACGGCATGTTCAAAGTGGTCATTGGCCGGACAGCGAAGATGCCTTGTGGCTGCGAGATGACCAGGGAAATGGGAGTGAACACCTGGGCTGCGTTTGCCGGCACCGAGGACAACGCCGTTGTGGATGGCGATTTTGCGGTGCTGGAAGATGAGTTGCAGCCCGTGCTGCGCAGCCTTCGCGCCGAGGGCATCCACATTGTCGCGATTCATCACCACATGACGCATGAGAACCCGCGTTATCTCTTTCTACACTATTGGGGCAAAGGCAAAGCCGAATCACTGGCCCGCAGCTTGAAGAAAACCCTCGATGCGCAGAAAGCCGCAAAGTGAAATAACGCACCATACCATGAAAACGCTGAATAAATTCCATGACTTCAGTTATGGCGCTCAATGAAACGTTTGGTTTTCACGTTTCTGAGCGTCGTCGGTGTTGCGCTACGGTGTTTCGCGCCGCCGCCGCTGGTCACCGGCGATGTGCCTACTGCCGACAAGGGATTGTTCGAATGGTATGTCGGAGGCCGTTATCAGGAAAGCGAGAGCGGCAGGCCAGCGAGACAGTTGCCGTTCACGGAATTGGTTTACGGCATCAGCGCTCGGCAGGAACTGACCTTCGAGATTGCCGGCCTGAGCAGCGAACATCATTACGGCATTAATGACGCCGTGGTCGGCACGAAATACGTGTTTCTCCGAGAGACTGGGCAACGTCCAGGCATCGCAGGTTCGTTCGAATTGAAACTGCCAACGGGCGATGAATCACGCGGACTTGGCAGCGGTGAGTTCGATTACGATTTGCGCCTGCGCGGACAAAAGACATGGGGCTGGTTCACAGCGATTGGCAACGTTGGTTATACGTTTGTTACTGACCGGGACGTCGGTGGTGTTCGTCAAAGTGCCGAGAACGTCTGGCTGCTTACCTTCGGACAAGAATACCAGCTTGCCAGGCGAACGAAGCTGCTCTCGGAACTCTACTTCGTCAGCCGCGAGGAACCGGGCGGCCCCAATCGCCTCGCGGCGAACATCGGCTTCAAGCATAAGCTGCGCGAGAACCTCACCATCCATGGCGCCGTTGGCAAGAGCGTGCGAGAAGGCAATAGCGGCGGCCCGGACCTGCGCGTTTACGCAGGGTTGAAATGGGAGTTCGACGCGCCCTGGCGAGAACGAAAGGAGCGACTCAGTGAAATGGATTACCGGTGAAAAGGTAAAAGCGGACCGGGTGGCGTGTCCATGGCTCATCAGGAAGTTTATTGACGACCTAGCGGAATTCGATGGCTCGCGCACGGAATAAGCAGGGACGATCTATAGCGGTGCGTCGGCTGGAATCGACCCTGTGCGTTTTTGACCGCACTGTGTTTTTCTAGGCAGATGAGTTGGAATCGATAACCTGTCATTGTCCGACATCGGTCCGGTATGGCTGACGGCGTGCGCTGTTGGCGGCCCCGAGGAACGATGTGCTCATGCCGTCTTTTCAAGGGTTTTGTCGTTTTTACCTGTTGGCGCAGGAAGGTATGCAGTGGCGCTCTTTTGATTTGCCCGTGAGGAGGGTCAGTTGGTGTATCCTTTGCTAAAGGCAGCCAAGCATTCCTGCGCAATCAATGGTTGGAGCCGGGCCCAAAGGTGAAACGAGTTGGAATGTTTTTCGCCACAGCCCAACGCATGGCAATGATCTCGAAAGCAACTTTTAAGGATTATCTGGCCGAGGGTTTCTTCGACGAAATGATTGGCGAAGACGGCCAGCCCCGTGCCGCCGCCAGGCTGCTGGCCCGCGAGATCGAATCACTGGCCCCCGGAGAACTCGAAGCGCGCCAGCAAACCGCCGAGCGCGCGCTCATCCAGGCGGGCATCACGTTCAACGTTTACACCGAGCGCCGCGAACCCTTCCAGAACCAAACAGTGATCTACCGACGCGCCGTCACCTTCGTGCATTCGCTGGCCATTTCGTGAATTCTATGGTAAAGCCCGGTTCAATTTCCGACCAAGTTCTCACAAAACAAGCGCCCTCGACGGCAGAGCCCGCACAGCACCTTCCGTGGTGTCAGCGGCGAGATTGGTTTCGTCCGCGTTTCAAGCAACAGCCGCTGGCTGGCATCAGCGCTGAAGAGATCGAAGCGCATTTCTCGGCGATGCCAGCCTATTACTGGGAGCGCGTTAACCTGGCCGATCTCGTCTGGGGCCTGGAAACGATTCATGGCTTCTTAAGACTCGTGGCCGCGCCAAATGTGCCCGCCACAACACCGTTCGTGAGCTGGCGTCAGATGCCTCAGGCACGCCGCACGCGCATCATGCTCTGCACCTGGGACAGGCATGGTCTGCTGGCGAAGGCCGCGGCTGCGTTGAGCGCGGTGCGGCTGAACATTATTCAAGCCGACGTATTCACCCGCGCCGACCATGTCGTGCTCGACGTGTTTTCGGTGATGGACGCCGATAGCGGCGGTTCCGCGAGCCAGACGCGATTGCAAGAGATGACTTTCCTGCTCGACGGCGCGCTCAGCGAACCGCCTCGCTTCGCCTCTGTCTGGGCCTGCACGCGCCATAGATTCCTTGCCCCACTGAGCCCGCTTCCGCCGCGCATCAGTTTCGACAACGACGCTTCCGCCCTCAGTACCATGGTGCGCGTGGCGGCCGCCGATCGTCTCGGCTTGCTTTACGACATCCTGCAAACGCTGGCCGACTGCGGCCTCAACATCACCCAGGCACGCATCGAAACCGATGACGACCTGGCGCACGACATCATCCACGTCACGGATGCGCACGGGCAGAAAGTGCTCGACCCGCTGCGCCTGGAGGTTCTGCGTTCCAGGATCGAGGCCGCGTTGACAGTGAAGGATTGAGCCAGCTTAACGCGCCGGAGGCAGCAGCCGCCACGCTGCACCGTTGCCAGGCGGTGCCGCATTGTTGGTCAGCATCATTTCTTGCCTCCATTTCGGGTTAATTGTCGCGTCAAGATTCCTGATCGATGTCAAGAGTATCTCCATCGTGACCTCCCCGGTGGGAGCGTAAGTTTTGAGGCGACGGTGAGCGATGGCGCGCTGAAAGTAGTCCTGCGCCTGGTTTGTCTCTCCGAGATGCGAATGCAGAGCACACACTCGGCCGTAATTGATGAGGTACGCGCCGTGAAAGTCGAAGCCTGAGGTGCGAGCGGCCTCGTACTTGGCAATTACTTTCTCCTCAGCAAGCAGCGCTGACTTCGCGGCATGAACATCGCCAGTGACGTAGGGCTGCAGGGCCTGCCCGGACTCCAGCATGAAGTCGTGGACTGTTGGTTTACAGGCTGTCAGAATGGTAGCAAGCAAGATGGTTGGCAGCGCGAGACGCACACCATGTAGCGTAGCGATCCGAGCGGAGAAGTTCCTGGCGTTGGATTTTTCATTTGGAATGCTCTTCTTCACTTCTTCAGTTAAGTCTCTTCGCGGTTGAGTTGCAACACTTCAGAGTTTCTGTCCCGGTTGACAGGCGAAGTGATCCTCGCGAAAAATATTCTCTGGAGTTCCTTTCCTGATTAAACTCCCGCCCCTTGAGTGCGCCGACCGACAACGATTCATTTCCGCCGGGATTGAACAACGCCTATTGGTTCGCGGTGTTCAACGCGCTCTCGTTCCAAATTGTGCTAAGCAGCCCGATGGTGCTTTACGCCAAATCGCTCGGCGCCAGCGCCACCGTGCTCGGCATCATCACGGGCATGATGCCGCTCCTCGTCATTTTTCAAATTCCCGCGGCGCAGTACGTGTCGCGCGTGGGCTATAAGCGCTTTGTTTACGCGGGCTGGGGCACGCGCGTGATGTTCATTTTCGTGATGGCGCTGGTGCCGATCACTTATGCCTTCCTCAACCCGACCACGCGTCTGGCCCTGTTGCTGATGCTGCTCTTTGGCTTTAATCTTTCGCGCGGGATATCGAGCGCCGGCTGGCTGCCGTGGATTACATCGCTGGTGCCGCCGGCGGTGCGGGGCAAATATCTCGCGCGTGATGCTGGCTGGCAGAATCTGGCGAGCTTTGGTGTCTTTGTGCTGGCGGCTTTTTGTTTGGGAAAGAATCCCCACCCCTGGCAATTCGCCTTGCTGTTTTTGTTCAGCGCGGCGATGGGGGCGACGAGCCTCACCTTTTTGAAACGAATTCCTGAAAGTGCCACGCCTGACGTCGTGCGCAGCTCCAATATCGCCGTGCCTTGGCGGGAGATGCTTCGTTACGCGCCGTTCCGCAAATTGCTGCGCATGGTGGTGGCATGGTCTGCGGCCTATGGCGGGATGACCGTCTTTACCGTGTCGTTTTTGAAAGTGAAGGTGGCCATGCCGGAGGGAACCATTCTTCTGGTCAATTCCGTGTCGTTTTTAGGCGGATTGAGCAGCCTTTGGTTTCTGGGCTCGCGATTGGATCACTTGGGAAGCAAGCCCGTGCTGACCTTTTCGTTTGTGGCCTGGCTCTTCATCGCCGCTGGCTGGGCCTTGCTGGCAGGAAAGCTTTGGACGCCCTGGCTCTCTCTCATTCTGGTCCTCCAGGTGTTGATGGGGCTGTGCGCCGCGTTGGTCAGCATGTCGAACACCCGTTTGGCCATGGCGGTCGTGCCCGTCATGGGGCGCAACCATTTCTTTGCCATTTATTCGGTGCTGGCCAATGTGTCTCTGGGGCTGGCGCCAATTCTGTGGGGCTTGTTCATTGACGCCGTTGGAACCCAGGAACGCGCGTGGCTAGGCTTCCAATGGAACCGATACAGTATTTTCTTCGCGACCGTGGCGCTGGTGCTGGTAATCGCCATTGCACTGGCGCGCGATTTGGAAGAACCGGAAGCCGCAAGTATGGAGAAGCTACTGAAAGAGATCTTAATTCAATCTCCCCAGCGAGTTTTAGTGCGGCTTTGGCCACGATGATGGCCCACAAATGCGATGGTGAAGGCAAACGCCATCCAGGCATCCCAGGGAAGTGAGGGACATGAACAGCGAACTGATTGAGGTCAGAAATCCACTAGCTCAAACCTAAAGGTCCGCCGTTGCACAAAGAGGGCTTGCCAAACATGTCGAGGCGATGGCCTACGGCGTGGGCCAGGGCAAGGTGAAGGCGATTGTGCGGCACTTTGTCGAGCTTGAGCGAGCGGCCCATCTGAAAACCAAATCCCCCTCCCACGAGGACGAAGGGAATATTGTCCAGGGTGTGGGAATTGCCCATGCCCAACTCGTTGGTCCAGACAATGAGCGTGTGGTCCAGCAGGCTGCCTTCGCCGCCAGGTTCAGGGGTGTTGGCCAGCTTCTCCGCCAGATAGCGCAGTTCGCCGCAGAACCATTGGTTGATTCTGATCAGCTTTTGCCTGGCCTCCTCGTTGTCGTCCTTCTCGTGCGATAGTTCGTGATGGCCATTGCTGACATCCAGCCATTTCATCTTGGCCTGGCCAACAGACTTGGTGTATTGCAGCGTGGCCACGCGAGCCATGTCATTGACAAAGCTATTGACCAGCAGATCCACCTGCATGCGGCTCAGGCGCGGCACATTGTCGTTTTGGTCTGCCACCCCTTCTTCCAGCGCCGGTGGTCCGACGCGCAACTTCTGGCGGCCGGCTTCGGCGATTTCCTGTTCCATCTGGCGCACCAGCGACTGATGTTCGTCGAGCAAGCGACGATCCTCAGAGCTGATCAGCTTGCGGACTTTCTTGAGGTCACTCTGCACCTCATCGAGGACGCTCTGCAGATTCTCTTTGTCTTTCAATTGCCCGTAGAGTTTCTGATACATCTGGTACGGATCGGAAATTGGCGCGACGGGGTTGTTCGGGCCGGCGTAAGACATGCGCGTCCACGGATCGGCGCGGTCCGTGACGCCCACGCCAAATTCCAGCGAACCGAAGCGCGTCCGGGTCTCTTCGCGGCTCTGGAAAAAATTCTTCAACTCCTGGTCGATGGAAATACCGCTGGCCCAACCGGCGGGCGTGTGGCTGCCACCCTGGATGTTGCCGGGGAACAACTCGATGCCGGTGAGCAAACAGCTCATGCCACGCATGTGATTGTCACCGTCGCCGCGCACTTTGTTGCAAAGGCCGTGCAGAACGAGCATCCGATCCTTGAATGCTTCGAGCGGTGTCATGATTTCCTTCAGCTTGAAGTCGCTGCCGGTCTCCTCAGGCCAGAAGGCCGGGGGTATCGTACCGTTGGGGCTGAACATGACAATCAATCGCTGTCGTGGCCGCGCTGGCGCTGCGAGACCCAGGCTGGGCAGACCCACGATGAATGGAAAGGAGGCGGCGGAAAGACCCAGCCGCTTCATGAATTCCCGACGATGGATGGCATTCATGGTTTCTTCTTGAGATACTTATCCGTTACTTTAGGATGATCCTATGCCCGCCAGCAGGGAGTCAAGGGAGTTCTTCACCGCAAATGCGCCGGTGTTCGCGACCACACATTGGAGCGTCGTGGTGGCGGCGGGCCGAACGGATTCGTCCCAAGCTTCAGAAGCCATGGCTCAGTTGTGCCGGACGTACTGGTATCCCCTCTACGCGTACATGCGCCGGAAGGGCTACGATTCCCATGAAGCCCAGGATTTGACGCAGGAATTTTTTGCGCGGCTGTTGGCGAGAAACTATCTCAACATAGCGGATCGCAATCGAGGCAAATTCCGCTCCTTCCTGCTCGGTTCACTGGAACATTTCCTGGCCCGTGAATGGACCAAAGCCCACGCGCAGAAACGCGGTGGCGGCAACGTCATTTTCTCGTTGGATGAGGTGGATGCTGAGAATCGATATCTTCTGGAATCCGCTCCTGAGCTGGCGCCCGACAAAATTTTCGACCGCCGCTGGGCCACGACGCTTCTGGAACAAGCCTTGGAGCGATTGCGTGCAGACTACGCGACCGACCATAAAGGAAATCTGTTCGCCAGGTTGGAAGTGTTTTTGACCGGCAATGCCCCGGAGGCTTCGTACGCCGAAATTGCAGCATCCTTAAATATGAGCGAAGGCGCACTCAAAGTGGCGGTCCATCGGTTACGCCAGCGTTATGGGGAACTGGTGCGGACCGAGATCGCGCAAACCGTTGCGGCTCCGGAGGAAATTGACGAGGAATTGCAATATCTTTTCGCCGTCCTGCGCGGATAAAGCGTTGAGACAATGAGCATGTTCAAAAACCTATGGCGAAACTGATTTTTACTGACGAGAACTACGCTGGCCGTGTTTACAAGCTGGTGCTCGAAAAAACCACCGTGGGACGCGGCGACCAAAACACCCTGGTGATCCACGACAGTTCCCTTTCATCAAACCATTGCGAAATCCTGATGAACGGTCCTGAAGTCATCGTTCGCGATCTCGGTTCTCGCAATGGCACGTTTGTGAACGGCGTGAAACTCAGCAACCAGCAGTGCCAATTGAAGTCCGGGCAAACGGTGCGCTTTGGCGTGGTCGAGGCGCGTCTGGAACTGGACAGCCCGTCATCCGAGGATACGGCCACAGACGGCACCGCCATCCACACCATGAGTCGAATCATGCGCGACCGGAGGCGGGAGCTGAAAAACCCCAAGCCAGTGGACGTTTCGATGAGACTTGAATCGTCGGATTCAAGCGCGCACGAAGATCATACGGTCATCACAAGAAGGACGCCCCCACTGGAGGAAGGCGCGACAATAGCGGCGCCCGAAGTGGCAAAGGGTTTGCCCCGTAAAACGTCAAAGCGAGCGGTGATCGTGATCGCTACGCTTCTTGTGCTGAGCCTGATTGTCCTTCTCTGGATGTTGAGGGCCAGGCAATGAAACACGACTTCACCATGTTGAAACCTTCGAACACCCGGATGAAAGCGCATGAACGAGCGTAAGCAAATGGGCTGGAATTCAGCTGGCCGATAATCCGAAGGGCAATAGCTGCTGCTTATGAACGACCGAAAAGGAGAACCAGATGCTTCTCCGCCCGACACTGCTGGAAACTCTTCTCTCTCCGCGTCCGGTGCAGACGGAGGCGCTCCCGCTTCAGCCGAGTCGGCGGAAAGCAGGACGAATATCGTCCCTCTGCACGAAGTCCTCGCCGAAGTAGGAGGTTTGCCTGACGAATGCCGGGTCACATTGGCCATCTACGGGGACGATCTCGACCCGGACGAAATCACTCATCTGCTCGGCGTGCGTCCGACGCGCGCTCATCGTCAGGGTGATCGACCGAAACCGGACAGCAGATTTTCTTTCCCGCAGGGTGCCTGGTTCCTCGAACGCCGGGGAACTGCGCCCGTTGGCCCGGACGAGTTGACCAACGCAGTGCTGGATCTGCTTCCCACGGACCCGGAACGCTGGAGGCCGATTTGGGACCGGTTCGACATTCAAGTCTGTTACAAGCTGCACTTCAGTGGATGGAACAAGGGGTTCGCTCTCCCGCGCGAACTCGTGGCGCGGATCGCGGCTATCGGCGCGCTGATGAGCTTCGACCTCTACGCCTACGGTGAAGACGAAGGACTTCAGGATTCTCCCGGGCCGTTGACCAATCCAAGCCATGAACCTGCTTCGTAAGCAGAAAACTGGAGCAACCGAAATGTCAGGCGGTTCGCCGCTCTCGTTATGAAAAGATCAATTACCGAACAATCACCACCGGCCACTGAAGCAACTCCTTTCGACGATGGTGTGCTCTACGATATCGTCCTGGAAAAACTGGAGTACGGCCTCGATTTCTATTTGGAACTGGCCCGCGAAACAGACGGTCCCGTTCTCGACGTGGGTTGCGGCACGGGCAGGATCCTGCTGCCGTGTTTGAAAGCTGGAGTGGCCGTGGACGGGTTGGATCTCTTCCCCGGCATGTTGTCGCGCCTGCGCGAGAAAGCTTCGGCTTTGGGATTCAGTCCACAACTGTACCGGGCAAGCATGTCCGCGTTTCGGCTGCCTCGTCGCTACGCGCTCATCATGATTCCGTTCAACACCTTCGTGCACAACCTGACTGCTGACGATCAGATCGCCACGTTGAAAGCGTGTCGCGATCATCTGCAGCCCGGTGGCATGCTAGCGTTCGACACGGCTTTTCCTGGTGCGGCCTGGATTGCCCAACCCAATGGCACGCGCGAACTGGAGATGGAAACCCCACATCCCGAAACCGGTTTGCCCGTGCGAATGTGGGACACCCGAACGTTTGACCGCGTGCAGCAGCTTCAGCACTCATACAATGAAATCGAGATGCTGGATGCAAACGGGACCGTCATCGCCACGTATCCTTCCAAGACTTCCCTTCGCTGGATTTACAAGCATGAGATGGAGTTGCTCTTGCGCATCGCAGGATTCGCGCGTTGGAGTATTCTCGGCGGTTTCGATGGCCGCCCGCTGTTGAACGAGACCGATGTGATGATTGTCCAGGCCTGGACTGCTCCCGGGGCAAAGGAGGAAACATCATCGAGATGATTAAGAGAAGGATTAAAAAGCTGCGGGTTCCTAATCTTAATCTTGATCATAATCCTGATGCCTTGCGGAAATTCCAAGCGCTGGAAACGTGGGGCGGAACCGCGGGATGCCCGCCACTTTGGCAATCCCAAAGGGATTGTGTCCTTCAGCCCAGGGTTGCGAGGAACGAGCTACCCTGGGAAATCGGGCCGATAGCACGCAACCCCACAGGGGTTTTGGCCCGCTCGCGACGCCCGACGCAACCCCGTTGGGGTTGATAACACGTTGGCTACAACCCCAGGGTAGCTCGTTGCTCGCAACCCTGGGCTTTGCGTCGGAATCCCGTTGGGATTCAGATCTCGAATTTCCGAAAGGCATTAATCCTAATTCCCATCACCCCTAATGAAGCAGCCTTCCAACCTTTTGAGGAAAGCATCGCTGGATGACGTCCCGCAGCTCGTCGCCCTGATGGCTGAGTTTTACGCTGAGGGCGGCTACCCGCTGAACTACCGACGCGCCGCTGAGGGGTTTGCCGCGCTGCTGGCCGACGAACGGCTTGGGCACGTGTGGTTCATTCAGGCGGACTCGAAGGATGTCGGCCATGTGGTGGTGACCCTGTGCTTCAGCATGGAGTATGGTGGTCTCATTGCCTTCGTGGATGACTTATTTGTCCGACGGGAATTTCGTCGTGCAGGATTGGGCACGGCGGCGTTGGCAGAAGCGCGGACTTTCTGCACGAAGCGCGGCGTCCGCGCCATCTTCGTGGAAACGGGACGCGAAAACGTGGCGGCACAGGCCGTGTATCGCCGGGTAGGGTTCGTGAACACGGATCGCCAGCTTCTCGCATTGAGACTTGCTGACCCAACACACGTTTGACTGAGGCTTGCTGCTAACGGCTCGATCAGCTCTTCATCTGCGTCTCCGTCGGCGCTCCCGAGGCGGATCGGTTAGCGGCGTTCGGGCTGACGGAAGGCACGCCCAACAGTCATCCCGCACAGGGCACAGCTGTCGTCGCTTCTTTTTTCGCAACGCTTATCTGGAACTGCTCTGGTGAATGAACCGACGCTGGTAATGCCCCGCCGATAACGCCGATGGAGAGTTGTCACGCGATCGTGTGTAACCTTTCGCGAATTCGTTGGCAGTAATGGGTGGCAGCGAGTTTAATGAGCATATCATGCCAGAGGTAAAAGCATGCCCGCAATGCGGGGCGAAACTTTCCGACGATGGACTGTCAGGGAAGTGCCCGGCCTGTTTGATTGGCCTGGCCGTCGGGATGGCCGCCGTTGGAACTGGTGCTCTCGAATCTTCCGAATCCCAAACTCGTGCAAGTCGCTATTTTGGTGACTACGAACTGTTGGAGGAAATCGCGCGGGGCGGAATGGGCATCGTCTTCAAAGCGCGGCAGGGAAAGCTGGACCGGCTGGTCGCCGTGAAGATGATTCTCGCGGGCGAGTTCGCCAGCCGGGAACAGGCGTTGCGGTTTCGCGCGGAGGTGGAGGCGGCGGCGCGGTTGCAGCATCCGAACATTGTCCGCATTCACGAGACGGGCGAGCAGGACGGACAGCCTTATTTCTCGATGGACTATGTGGAGGGCACGAATCTCGCCGCGCTCGTCCGCGAGAAACCGTTGCCAGCAAAACGCGCGGCGGCTTACGTGAAGACGATTGCCGAGGCCATCCACTATGCGCACGAGCAAGGCATCCTGCATCGCGACCTCAAGCCGTCGAACGTGCTCATTGACTCCAACGATCAGCCGCGCGTGACCGACTTCGGCCTGGCCAAGCGGATGCAAAAGGAATCCTTCCTGACGGTCACGGGCGACGTGATGGGTTCGCCCAACTTCATGCCGCCAGAGCAGGCAGGTTATCGTAGCAGCCGACGTGAGGAGGCTCGGACCAGGAACATCGAAGACGGAAATCCAAAACCCGAAGGAGATGAGAGCCTCGTTACCTCGGCTGCTACGAAAGCAAGGGCTGGACGCTACAGCGATGTGTATGGGCTGGGTGCAATCCTGTTCTACCTCGTCACGGGCCGACCGCCGTTCGTCGCTGAGAACGTCGCCGAGACGCTGCACCAGGTCCTGAACAACGAGCCAGTGTCGCCGCGGCTGCTGAACCCAAGCGTCCCGCAGGACATCGCGACGATTTGCCTCAAGTGCCTGGAGAAGGAACCGCCCAAGCGCTATCAGACCGCACAGCAGTTGGCCGACGAACTTAACCGCTTCCTGAACGGCGAACCGGTCCGTGCGCGACCGGTCAGCTACCTGGAGAAAACCTGGCGCTGGTGCCGGCGTAAGCCGGTCGTGGCGTCGCTCGGCACCGTGACGATTCTTCTGCTGCTGGCCGTCGCCGTCGGCTCACCGATCGCTGCGTGGCGCATCGATCGCGAACGCCAGCGAGCGGAGAAAGGAGAGTTGGCCGCCCGCCAGAAAGCCTACGCGTCGGACATGAGTCTCGCCCAGCAGTCGCTGAAGCTGAACAATCTCGGCAGAGCGCGCCGGTTGCTGGACCGGCACCGGCCGCAGCCCGGCGAGGAAGACCTCCGCGGATGGGAGTGGCGTTATCTCTGGCGCCTGACCCGCAGCAGCGCCCTCGTCACGCTCACCAACCGGCCGGTGGACGGATTCGCCGTTAGCTTTTCCCCGGATGGCACCCGCCTAGCCGTGGGTTGGTGGGACGGACGCGTGGACTTGTGGGATGTCCCGGGCCGGCGACGGGTTCGGGCCCTGACGGACCGCGAGTATCCCCGCCCGGCACTGGTGGACTTTGCTCCGGTTCGCAATCTTCTGGCGGCCACATCCGAACCCAAGGTGGTCACCCTGTATGACCTCGACTCCGGCCGGGAATCGATCCTCTGGCGGGTGCCCGACCAAGGCGCATGGAACATTCACGACCTGGCGTTTTCGCAGGATGGTTCCAGGGTGGTCATCTACGCCGGATCAACCCCCGAACTCGGCGACGGAGTCTGGGTCGTGAATGTGTCCTCCTCCCAGATCGAAAGCCGCCACCCGACCGTTTACAGTTGGCACGTGTTTTTTGGAGCCGCTCGGCTATCCCCCGATAACCGGCGTCTGTATCTAGCACGTTCTGATGCTTTGCACTACCGCTACAACATCCAGTGCCTCGACCTTGCCACGGGCCAGGAACTCTGGCAGACCGAACGCGAACGGGACTATGGGCTGACCACGCTGGCCATCTCGCCGGACGGGCGGGTGCTGGCTTCGGGCTCGGGATTTGAAGATTCCACCATCCGCGTCTGGGATGCCGCGACCGGCCGGCTCCTCGTCCGGCTCCACGGACACACCGGCTGGGTTTGCAGGCTGGCATTCACCAGGGACGGGCGACGTTTGGTCTCCGCGGCGACCGATCAATCCATCCGCTTCTGGGATACGAGCACCTGGACCGAAACACAGGTGCTGCGCGGCCACACCGACGAGATTTTTGCCGTCGCGATCTCGGAGCCGGCCCAACTCGTCGCCAGCGCGAGCAAGGACGGGGACCTCATGTTATGGGAGGAGGATGGCAAGAACGCCACGGACGGATACAGCCGTCTGCCGGAGAACCTCCGGGTCAATGAGGTCCTGCCGCTGGACCACTCGCGCTTGTTGTTGCTGCCCCCGGGCAAGCCGCCCGAGTTGATCGATCTCAAGCGCGACTCTCCGCCGGGGTCGCTGCCTGAGATCGGATCCTCCACCGATGTCCTCGGCTGGTTTGGCACCAACATTCTTTGCCACTGGAACGGAACCAACCAGATCCTCGTCCGCGAGTTGCGCGGTGCGGAGTTCATTCAACGCGGAGCCATCACGGTGGATTCCGGCACGCGCCCGACCGGTGTGGCCTACAACGCCACGCGCCAGCTCCTGGCGTGGACCGAAGGGACTTTATCGACGTCGGTTTACCTGGTGAGCCTCGCGGCACCCGGCCGTCGTATTGAACTGAGGGGCGATGTTCCGGGGCTCGTTCCCTCCCGCTTCAGTGAGGATGGGAAATACCTGACGGCCTTGACCAAAGGACAGGCCACTGTGGGACAGGCCACTCTGCGCGTCTGGAACGTCGAATCCGGGCAGATCGTGGCGCCTATTGGCGAGCGCGTCTATGATGCAACCTTTGCCTCGGGCGGGCGGGTGCTGGTCGTGGCTATCGCACAGGGCAACGACCATGAAATCCGATTCTACGATTTGGCCCACCCCGACCGGCCACCGCAGCGTGTTCCCGGGAGAGATTTTTCCGAGACGCTGGCGGTTTCGCCGGATGGCGGACTGGTGGCTTCGTCCACCGGGGCTGGTCAGGTGCGGCTGTTTGATTCCGCCAAGGGCGAGTTGATCGAGTCCGTCCATGGCCACCTAAACGCGGCCTTCGGCATCGCCTTCTCCGCGGATGGACGACGGTTGATTTCTGCGTCGGGCGGGCGGGAAGCTGTGAAGCTGTGGGATGTCGGCACGCGGCAGGAACTGCTGACCTTGGGCGGCACCGGCTCACTTCTGAACGCGGCCAGGTGGAGTGCCGATGGGGACGTGATCCTCGTCGGCGCACCGTGGCAAGCCTGGCGTGCGCCGTCGTGGGCGGAAATAGAGAGCGCAGAGAAATCCATCGGGCGCAAAGAACTCAATTCCGCGAAAGGGCCATGAGAGTCCTCGTCTTCGGCAATTCCGGTTCCGGCAAGAGCACGTTCGCGAAGCAGCTCTCCGCGCGGCACAACCTCGAGATGCTCGACCTCGACCATGTGGTCTGGTCGCGGACGGAGTTCGCGAAGTTTCGGCCCGATGAGGAGATCATCCGTGAGTTGGATGCTTTTGTGGCGGCCAACCCGGCGTGGGTGGTGGAAGGCTGTTACGGGCGTTGGATGGAACATTTGCAATCGCACTGCACCGAGATGGTTTTCCTGAATCCGGGCGAAGGGGTGTGTCTGGCCAACTGCCGCGCCCGTCCGTGGGAGCCGGAGAAGTACCCGACCAAAGCGGAGCAGGACGCCAAACTGCCGTTCCTGCTCGATTGGGTGCGTGGCTACTATTCGCGGACGGACGACCTGTCGCTGTCAGCACATCGGCGGCTCTTTGAATCCTTCACTGGGACCAAGCAGGAAATGGGAGCAACCGGGATGCTGCACGAGGCGGATGCGATGATTGTCCAGGCCTGGACTGCTCGCCGTGCAAAACAGAAGACAGGATGAAACAACGTTCTATAGCGATTGCCAAAAGTAATTCCTGTCGGAGTGCGCCGTCGAACTGCTGCGCTTCACAGAAGCGCGCTCCGGAGCGCGGGTCTGCGACCCGCAGCACATCCGCATGGTTGCTAATGACAGATGACTTCTGGCAGCCGCTCTAACATTATGAGAAAAGCATCGCCGGAGGACATTCCGCGGCTTGTCTCACTGATGGCCGAGTTTTACGCTGAGGGCACCTACCCACTGAACAGCCGGCGCGCTGCCGAGGCGTTCACGGCGCTGCTGGCCGACGAGCGACTGGGACACGTATGGTTCATTCAAGCAAACTCTAAGGATATCGGACACGTGGTCGTGACCCTGTGCTTTAGCATGGAGTATGGTGGCCTCATTGCCTTCGTGGATGACTTGTTTGTGCAACGACCGTTTCGTCGTGCGGGGTTGGGTACTGCGGCGCTGTCAGAAGTGCGGGCTTTCTGCGCGAAGCGTGGTGTCCGTGCCCTACTCGTGGAAACGGGCCGAGACAACGTGGCGGCACAGGCCGTATATCGGCGGGTGGGATTCGTGAACACGGATCGCCAGATTCTGGCGCTGAAACTCGCCGACCCAACGCACGTCGGCTAATCCGCGTTTGCTGCCAACGCAGCGTATTACGACATACAGCATGTCATTTCATCTCGATCACATCTTTATCTGCACTGCCGTCGGCGCGCCGGAAGGTGACGGCCTAATCAGGTTCGGGCTGACCGAAGGCGCGCCCAACACGCATCCGGGCCAGGGCACGGCGTGTCGGCGCTTTTTCTTCCGCAACGCTTATCTGGAACTGCTCTGGGTGAATGAACCGACGGAGGCGCAGTCTGAAGCCATCCGGCCCACTTATCTCTGGGAGCGCTGGGTGAGCCGCGACAGCGGTGTTTGTCCTTTCGGCTTCGGCTTTCGTCCGGCAACGCAGCACGCGAGCGAGGCTCCGTTTCCCACATGGGAGTATCGCCCGCCATATCTGCCGGATTCACTCAATCTGCGAGTGGCGACCAACGTCGCTGTCCTCACTGAACCGATGCTCTTCTATCTTGCGTTCAGTCGGTGACCAGACGCCCATCCAGCCGGCAAGCGCCAACCGTTCGAGCACGCCGCCGGGCTTCATAAGGTCACGCGGCTCCAGCTTGTCAGTCCGCATGCCGGCAATTCTTCTCCGGAACTGCAGGCCGTAATGAATACTGACCTTGTGCGGCTGCGTGCGGGACCGGACTATCTTGTTGAACTCGGCTTTGATGGAGAAGGCCAAGGACAGACGGCAGACTTCCGGCCTGCGCTGCCACTTATCTTTCGCTGGTAATACCCCTCGAGCAGGGCTGTTCCCAGGCGCCGCTCCTGGTTCGACGCGGAGTTTTCCGGCCGGCTGAAGTCCCTTTCAAATTCCCTGTAACCTTTTCTCCCCGTTTGAGCAGTAACAAGGTGATGGCGCAAAGTTCGCACCCGGAAAATCTATGAAACAGGATCCTTTCGCTCTCTGCTCGCTGTGGCTGGCGCCAGCCCGCAGTTTTCTCAACACGATCTTACGGGTGTCTTGGGCACCAGTTTCACTCGCCAGGGACGGGTCTTACACTTGCCGGTCTGCCTCGCCAGCTACAATGAACAACCTGAACCATTCCCGAGCGTTGGCGGCCCGGCTTTTCGCTACGGCGCTGCTCCTGCCCGCGCTGATCGCTGGTCTTGGCTTGATACCGGCTGGTCTCGTGACGGCGCAAACCTTCACGGTCGTACATAGTTTCTCCGCAGCCTCTGGTGTTTTTCCTAACGTTACCAACAGCGACGGAGCTTTTCCGACTGATGGAGTGGTTTTATCGGGCAACACCCTGTACGGGACAGCGCTGTTTGGCGGCGGTTCGGCCTATGGCACGATGTACGCCGTCAACACGGACGGCACGCGATTTACGAACTTCCATAGTTTTACTAATTTTCCCAGCGACGGAGCGCTTCCGTATGCCGGGTTGCTTTCGTGGGGCAATTCTCTGTATGGGACTACGTCTTCTGGCGGCAATCCGGGCTGGGGCACGGTGTTCGCGATAAACACCGATGGCACGGGTTTGACTATCCTGCATAATTTCACCGCACTCTCCGGTGCTTATTCCAATTATACCAACAGCGACGGAGCCGTTCCCTATGGGTACGGTGGTTTGATCATATCCGGCAACAGCCTGTATGGGACGGCAAATATAGGCGGTGGTTCGGACTATGGCACAGTGTTCAAGGTCAACACGGATGGCACAGGTTTTACAAACCTGCATAGTTTCACGGCCGGTTCTGGTGCTTATCCAACCGTTACCAACAGCGACGGAGCAAATCCGCTTGCCGGACTGATTTTATCGGGCAACACCCTGTATGGGACGGCACGCACCGGAGGCAGTTCGGGCGCGGGCACGGTCTTCGCAATCAACACCGATGGGACAGGTTTTGCGACGCTGCATAGTTTCACGGGTAGTGACGGAGTTGCTCCGTTTGCTGGATTGCGCTTATCGGGCAGCACCTTGTATGGAACGGCGAGCGGTGGCGGCAGTTCAAGCAATGGCACGGTGTTCAAGGTCAATACGGATGGGACGGGTTTTACGACGCTGCATAGTTTCACGTCAGGTTCGGGTTCTAATGCAACCGTCACCAACAGCGACGGAGCCTGTCCGCATGCCCGATTGCTTTTATTGGGAAACACTCTGTACGGGACGGCGAGCGGTGGCGGCAGTTCAGGCAATGGCACAGTGTTCGCGGTCAACACGGATGGCACGGGCTTTACGACCCTGCATAGTTTCACGGGAGGTTCTGGTTCTTATCCAACCGTCACCAACAGCGACGGAGCTAATCCGGTTGCCGGATTGATTTTATCGGGCAACACGCTGTACGGGACGGCACGGAGCGGCGGCAGTTCGGGCATGGGAACGGTGTTTAGTCTTTTCATCCCGCCGCAACTGACCATAACCCCTTCTGGAACCAATTTGATTTTGATGTGGCCGACCAATTACGCCGAGGTCGTTATCCAAGAGGGCCATTATGAAGCGTACTTTTTGTATTCCACCATGAGCCTTGTTTCACCGGTGGTCTGGACGTTCGTTAATTCAACGCCGGTCGTCGTCAACGGGCAGCTCGTCGTGACCAACACTATCGACGAAACTCAGCGCTTCTACCGACTGGTAAAAGTAACTGGGCCGCTAAGCGATATCCCTTGTCTGTGGGCCGGTCCCAACCCGTGTCCTTGCAGGTTTCACTGCGTCGTGCCAACAGGCGGTACCCTCGGTGTTTGGAGTTCATTTGCCAACTGTCGTGACTGCCCTGGGATTTTTTGATCGTATCCACCAATGCCCGCTTGTTCCGAGCCGACATCCGATCAGAGAGCATTTGGAAAAAAGAGAGAAGCAAAATGAGAACGAACGTTAAAGCGCCTCTGAAAAATCCTGTTCGCCGTAGCAGCCGACGTGAGGAGGCTCAAATCGCAAAAGGTTCTGCCATCGATCAGAGCCTCGTTACCTCGGCTGCTACAATTGCTTTCGCTGCCGGGCTGCTCCTGGCCAGCGCCGGCAGCGCCCTGGCCGCTGCGCGCTACGTGGACGTGAACAGCACCAACGCCACGCCGCCCTACGCCAGTTGGGCCACCGCCGCCACAAACATCCAGGACGCGGTCGATGCCGCCGTCGCGGGCGATGAGATCGTGGTGACCAATGGGATTTACGCCGCTGGCGGACGTGTGGTGAGTGGTGCAGCGAATCGGGTGGCGGTGGACAAGCCGCTCACGCTGCGGAGCGTCAACGGTCCGAAGTTCACAACTATCGACGGAGGTCAGTCGAATCGGTGCGTGTATCTGACCAACGGGGCCAGCCTGTCCGGGTTCACCTTGACCAATGGCGTTGCCGACTACGGTGCCGGAGTGTGGTGTGAATCGGCAAATGCGGTGGTTTCCAACTGTGTGGTGGCGGGAAACTCGGCTCCTGTTAGGCTTTATCTTGGGGTGAGCTTTCCTGCCGGCGGGGGGGCGTACGGCGGCACGCTGAACAACTGCATTCTGAGCGAGAACCAAGTCGGGGGATATGATCGTTGGGATCGGGAGATTGGGGCTGGCGGCGGGGCATTCAACGCCACGCTCAATAACTGCACGCTGACCGGCAACTCGGCTTGGCACTCCGGCGGCGGAGCGGCTTGGTGTATGCTGAAGAATTGCACGCTCAGCGGCAACCATGCCCGGTTCGGCGGCGGGGCGTATTACTGCCCCCTGAACAACTGCACGCTGACCGGCAACTCGGTCTCGGGTCCGTTGAGCTCTGGCGGCGGTGCGGTCGGCTGCACCTTGAACAACTGCATCGCTTATTTTAACACCGCGCAGCAGGGCGCGAATTATGATTCCTACACCACACTGAACTATTCCTGCACGACGCCACTGCCGACCAGTGGTGTCGGCAACATCACGAGCGAGCCTGGGTTTGTGGACTTTGTCGGCGGCAACCTTCGCCTGCAGCCTGATTCCCCGTGCGTTAATGCTGGCAACAGCGTCTTCGCCATCGCAGGTTCGGATCTCGATGGCCATCCCCGAATCGCAGGCGGCATCGTGGACATCGGCGCTTACGAATTTCAGTTTAACCATGCGCCGTTCGCTCTCGCCAACGTGTCACCGCTGTTTGCGCTTTTGCTCAACGAGACCAATCGGTTTATCCTTTCGCCGAACAACGCCGCTGCCACCGTCGTTCTCGATGGCTCGCAGTCGTCGGATGCGGACAACGACCCACTGCAATTCTCCTGGTATGCCGACGGCCAAACCAGTGCGCTGGCCTCTGGCGCACTCGCCACCAATCAGTTCGCCGTCGGCCCGCACACCGTGCAACTCCTGGTGAGCGATGGCCACGACACCGCGACGGCCCAGGTCTGCTTCGAGGTTATCACCCCTGCCACTGCCGTCGCCCAACTGATGCTGCTGGTGGATGAATCCGGCCTCGGCAACCGCAACAAACAGCCGTTGCTGGCGGTCTTGAGTGCGGGCATGTCGTCCTTCGACCGTGGTAACTTCCATGCGGCCCTTAACCAGTTATCGTCATTCGAGCACAAAGTCCGCGCCCAAGTCGCTCTATGGAATCCCGCGCTGGCGAGTGAATTCACCGCCGCGTCGCAGACGATTTCCGACGTGATGAGCGGACGCTGACTGCATTGAAAAGCGATCGCGAGAAAGGCAGATGAGCATGAAAACCTCGACTCGATCCCGAACGTTGGCGGGCCGGCTTTTCGCCGCAGCGCCTTGGCCGACGTGCGCTACGATAATCGTAGCATCGTCCAAAGTTTTCCATTCTCCAGTCGTATCACTCCAGGAAGACCTATTTTGATGAATAAGCCAATCGCCTTTGTTGTTTCGGCGTTGCTCCTTGTTGTCCTGGATTTGCCGGCGCAAAACCGCATCCAGTTTAACGGCCAGGATCTGTTCCTCAGCGGTGCCAACCTTGCCTGGCGATCGTTTGCCAACGACATCGGGCCGAACCCCAGCACCCCGGACACGAACCATTTTGCGAGCGTGTTCAGCCAAATCCGAACCAACGGAGGGAACTCGCTGAGGCTTTGGGTGCACACCACCGGCGCGAACACGCCCGCCTGGAGTGGTTCCACAGTGACCGGTCCCGGCAATGGGACCATCGCTGACTTGCAGAGAATCCTGAACATCGCCTGGGAACAAAAGGTGGGGCTGATCCTCTGCCTGTGGTCTTTTGACATGCTGCGCACGTCCAATGGCAGCACGATCTACAATCGAGCCCGCGACATCCTTACGAACGCCACTTATCGTGGCACCTATCTTACGAACTGCCTCGTCCCGATGGTGCAAGCGGTGCAAGGCCATCCCGCTATTGTCGCATGGGAAATCTTCAACGAGCCAGAGGGGATGAGCGATGAATTCGGCTGGGATTTCAACCAGCATGTGCCGATGGCTGCCATCCAGGCCTTCATCAACCAGTGCGCTGGCGCCATCCATCGGACGGATCGCGCGGCGAAAGTTTCAAACGGCTCATGGTCCTTCTACGCTGCGACCGATGTCGGCTTCGGCAATTTCAATTACTACACCGATGCCCGGTTGATCGCTGCGGGTGGCGATCCCGACGGTTACCTCGATTTCTACATGGTTCACTATTACGACTGGGCCGGGACGGAACGTTCACCTTTCCACCATCCTTGTTCTTACTGGCAATTGGACAAGCCGCTCGTCGTCGCCGAGTTTTATCCCGACCCCACCACTTCACAAACGGTCTGCGTGAACTGCGGGAACGATGCCTACGAAAGGCTCTATCAAAACGGCTACGCCGGCGCATTGGCATGGTCGTGGACAGATGTGGCCCCATCCAGAATCTTGGCGCAAATCGCCGCCACCTACGCCGCGCACCCGGCCGATGTGTTGATCGTCCTTGGGCCGCCCGGCATCACGACCCAGCCGATCAATATCACCGCCGGGCCAGGCGAGAGAATCACCAACAACGTGATGGCCACTGGAAGAGCGCCGCTTTCTTACCAATGGCGCCGCAATGAGTCGGCCCTGCCCGGTAAGACCAATGCGAGCCTTGTGTTCACGAATGCTCAGCTCGCGGACTCGGGGAACTATTCGGTGATCGTGAGCAATACGGCTGGTTCCATCACCAGCCGGGTCGCCACGCTCAGGGTCTTGGTCAGGCCCTCCATCACTCTGCAACCGACGCCCACCAACCAGATCGTCGTGGCCGGCGATCCTGTGAGCATCACGGTGGGGGCTTCCGGCACGCTGCCGATGAGCTACAGTTGGCGGCTGGGCGGCGCGATTCAGACCAACATCATTCTCAATTCAACCAACTGCACACTCCACTACACTGCGGTCGCAACCAACAACAACCTCTCCACCAATGCCTGGCGTGTCGGCATCACCAATATCGCAGGCCTCGCGCCCGGACTCAGTGCTACCGCCTTCGTCGTGGTGCTGCCGGATAGCGACGGTGACCACATTCCCGACTTTTGGGAAATCGGCTACGGGCTAAGTTCGACCAACGCCGCTGACGCGTTGCTCGACCCGGACGGCGATACCTCCAACAACCTTGCCGAATACATCGCCGGCACAGATCCGCTGGGTGCGGAGAGCTGCCTGAAGATCGACCACGTCCACGCCGGACCGGGCAATGCGCACCTGGAATTCCTGGCCGTTTCAAACCGCACCTACAGCATCCTGTTTCGGGATGACCTCGCTGACGGACAGTGGTCGAAACTGGCGGATGTCAACGCTCGGACCACCAATCACTTTGAAACCGTGATCGACCCGACGCCAGCCAACCGTGAACGCTATTACCGCCTGGCCACTCCCAAACTTCCTGACTGATTCGGAACTGGTTTGTGGAGTTTGAACAGAACTGAACCAAGAAGAAGCAAAATGAGAACGAACGTTAAAGCGCCTCTGAAAAATCCTGTTCACCGTAGCAGCCGACGTGAGGAGGCTCAAACATCTTCCTCTCAACCCTCAACCCTCAACTCTCAACCCAAAAGTCAGAGCCTCGTTACCTCGGCTGCTACAATTGCTCTCGCTGCCGCGCTGCTCCTGGCCAGCGCCGCCAGAGTCTTGGCCGCCCCTGTTTCGGAGGACGGTGTATGGCAGGCGGCCACGAACCTGCCACCCGGCCAGAGGCGGCCGGCGTGGCTGCCCGCCGGCAAGGGCCGCGAGTTCAAATTAAATCACGGGACGGTTCGCAGCCTGCTGGTCCGCGCGCCCAGGGAGTTTTCTCCCGAAGCGCGCCGCGCCGCGCCCGTGCTCACGCTGCCGATGCCGGACGGCACGTTCGCGCGCTTCCGCGTGGTCGAGTCGCCCATCATGGAGCCGGAATTGGCGGCGAAGTTTCCGGCCTTGAAGACTTACAGCGGCCAGGGTTTGGATGATCCGACGGCCACGGTCCGGTTCGACAACACTCCGTTGGGACTTCACGGGTTTGTTATTTCCTCAAAGGGTTCGGTGTTCATCGATCCGTTGGCGCCGACCGATCCCGAGCTCCACGTCAGCGTTCGGCGGGAGGATTTGCCGGCGGAGTTCAGGTCGTTTGGCTGCGAGACGACGATACACAACCGGACGTTGGCAGCCGCGCAGCCCGTGTTCGAAGCGGCCGCGGCGGTAAGTCCCACGGTGATGTTGCGCACCTATCGACTGGCCGTCGCGGCGGTGGGCGAGTACACCCAGTTCCACGGCGGCACGGTGGCAGGAGCGTTGGCGGCGATGGTCACCACGGTCAACCGGGTGAATTCCGTGTACGAACGCGAACTGGCCATTCGATTGGTCCTGGTGGCCAACAATGACCGCATCATCTACACCGACCCGCTTACTGATCCGTATCCGACAACCAACAACGCTGCTGTGATCGACCTGAATCAGCCAAACCTCGATGCCATCATTGGTTCTGCCAACTACGATGTGGGCCACCTCTTCAATCGCCGCGGCGGTGGACTCGCGTACATTGGCGTCGCCTGCGTGGCCGGGTTGAAGGCCCTGGGAGTGACCGGACAGTTATATCCCGCAGGGCCTTTGTTCGATATGGATTTCGTCTGCCACGAGCTGGGTCACCAGTTCGGCGCCCTCCACACCTTCAACGGAACGAATGGCAATTGCACTCCAGCGAATTACTTCGCTCAAGCGGCCTATGAGCCCGGCAGCGGAAGCACCCTCATGGCATACACGGCCAGTTGCGCGTCCGATGATGTGCAGAGCGTCGGCTCGCCTTTCTTTCATTCCGTGAGCTACGGCGAGATCACCGCGTACACCATGAGCGGGTCCGGCAGCACTTGCCCGGCGCAAACGTCCACTGGCAACAACGCACCCGTGGTCAGCGCGGGAACGAACTACACCATTCCAAAAGGGACACCCTTCACCCTCACCGCCACCGGCAGCGATCCGGATGGCGACCTCGTGACCTATTGCTGGGAGGAACGCGATCTGGGGCCGCAGCAGCCTTTGACCGGGCCAGGCAGCGCGGACAACGGCAGCAGTCCGCTGTTCCGGTGGCTCGTCCCGACGACGAACGTCTCGCGCACCTTTCCGAAGCTCGAAGCGCTCCTGAGCAACACGCCCAGCCACGGCGAGCAATTGCCCTCGAGACAACGGCTGCTGCGCTTTCGCGTCACGGCACGGGACAATCGCGCCGCCGGCGGCGGCGTGCGATTCGCCGACATGCAGCTTTCGGTGGTTACCAACGCGGGGCCATTCGTCGTGACCTCGCCCAACTCCGCCGTGACGTGGACCGGCACTCAACGTGTCACCTGGAACGTGGCCGGCACGACCAACGCGCCCGTGCGCGCGACCAACGTGAACATCCTCCTCTCGCTCGACGGAGGGTACACGTTCCCGGTCACGCTCGCGGCAAATACGCCCAATGACGGCGAGGAAATCGTCGCGTTGCCGGACGTTGCGACCACTCAGGCTCGCATCAAGGTGGAGGCTGTCGGCAATGTGTTCTTCGATATTTCCGACACGAACTTTACTCTTGCCGGGCCAGTTGTTATCGCGGGCACCATGTTGCAGTCGGAGGGTTGCCTGCCGGCCAATGGCGCGCCTGATCCGGGCGAAACGGTTACGGTGGGCGTAACGCTGCAAAACATCAGTTTGGGCCAGCGGACGAATCTCACCGTTGAACTGCTCTCCGCCAACGGCGTGCTCGCGCCAGGCGCTCCTCAGAACATTGGTTTATTGCCCGGAAGCGCGACGATCACGAACGCGTTCACCTTTACGGTGGCGCCGACGGTTGCCTGCGGCGGAACGGTGAACGCCATCCTGCGGTTCCGGGACGAAGCGGGTGACCTCGGGACAACCTCGTTTCAGCTTGGGATAGGCCAGACCACGGTGGCGGCATTCTCGGCGGCGAATCCCGCCGTGATCCGTCCCGCTCTCTGGTTGCTACTCGACAGCCCCTATCCGTCCGCCATTGGCGTGTCGAACGTGGCCGGTGTGGCCAGCAAGATCACCGTCACGCTCTCAAACATGACGGAGTTTATCCCCGACGCCGTGGACATCGTGCTCGTGAATCCCGCCGGACAATCCGTCCTACTCATGTCCGATTATCCCTACGGCCACGGAGGAGGTCAAGCCATGCCCGCCGCCACGCTGACCTTCGATGGCGACGCGCCGGTTTCGTTGCGCGACGTTTACCCGATCTCCTCCGGCGCCTATCGACCGACGGACTACGATTATTTCCCGGGCGTTCTGCCGCCGCCAGCCCCGGCGGGTCCACATCCCGGCGCCTTGTCGGTCCTGCACGGTTCGAACCCCAATGGAACCTGGAAGCTCTTCGTCGCGGATCATTTCCCAATCGTCTATGCCACGAGAACGGCTAACTTCACCAATTCCCGGATCGCCGGGGGCTGGAGCCTGACCATTTACACTTCGAACACGGTCTGTTGCGCCGGAAGCGATTTGCTGGCTCTGGCGATGGAAGATTCGGCGGATCCGGTCACCATCGGCGAACAGCTCACCTACAACCTCACGGTCACGAACCGCAGCAGTTCCAGCGTGACCGGCGTCACCCTGGCCGACAAGTTGCCGCCGGACGTGGCGAACGTGTCCTTCACGTCGAGCCAGGGCGCCTGTTCCCAAACCGGAGACGTGATCACTTGTAACCTCGGTACCCTCAACCCCGGAGCAACGGCCCAGGTATCGGTGAGAGCGACTCCGACCACGCCCGGCACGATCACGAACTCCGCCACTGTCTCCGCGATGCAGCCCGACGGAAATCCGGCCAACAATTCAGCGACGACGCTCACAACCATCGATCCGGCGCTCGCATTGTCGATCGGCGACTCCACGGTCGAGGAAGGCGACGCGGGTTTCACAAACGCGATTTTCCGCGTCTTGCTCCCGGTTGTCAGCAGTGTGGCGGTCACCGTGTCCTTTACGACCAGCGACGACACCGCGACCGTTGGCAGCGACTACGTGGCGACTAACGGAACGCTCACGTTCGCGCCCGGAGAAATCAGTAAAACGATCCTCGTGCCGGTGTTGGGCGACACAGCACCCGAGCCGAACGAGACCTTACTGCTGACGCTGTTCGGCGCGGTCAACGCCGCCATAACCCGGGCCGCTGGAACCGGCACGATTCGCAGTGACGACGCGGTCATTTCGATTAGCGATGCGACGCAGGCCGAAGGCAACGTCGGCACGCGGGCGATGCGCTTTGCCGTGACTCTTTCGGCGCCCGAGCCGAGGACCATTTCCGTCAGCTTCGTGACTTCCAATGGCACCGCTACGGCGGGCAGCGACTACGCCACACAGTCGGGTCTGGTGACGTTTCCGCCGGGCAGCGTAGCCGCCGATATCGTGGTGACCGTCGCGGGCGATACATCGATTGAAAGCGGCGAGACCTTCTTCGCGACCCTGTTGAATCCCACCAACGCGCCACTTAGCGCAAAGTTTCAGGGCATCGGCACCATCCTCAACGACGACGGGCTACCGGGCAACGTGGATCATTTCGTCTGGAGCACGATGGCGCCCACACAGTATGTGAACCTGACTTTCGCTGGGACCGTCACGGCGATGGATGCCGCCAACCATCTCGCCTCTTCATTCAACGGCTCCGTTTCCCTTACGGCGATGGGGCCGGATCAGGACGTCATCATCGGCACGAACCTCGCCAGTTGGACCTTCCCGATGCAAGCGGCCACTCACGACGCGCGCCTGCAATCGATCTACCTCATGGGCGAGATCGGTCCCACCGGGCTGATTACCGCGCTCGCGCTGGACCTGACCACGCTTCCCGGCACGATCCTGAGCAACTGGACGATTCGTCTCAAGCACACGGCGCAGACAAATTATCCGGCGGCGGCGTGGGAAGGCATCGGCTGGACCCTCGCTTATCAAACGAACCTTGGCCTCACGACGACCGGTTGGGTCACGTTCCCGTTCAGCACGCCCTTCGACTACAACGGGACAAATCACCTGATGGTCGATTTCAGTTTCAACAACACCTCCGGCAGCACGTCGGGCCAGTGCCGGTACCGCAACGTGACCGGGCCGAACCGTTCGCTCTATGGCCAGGCCAACAGCACGCTCGGCGATCCGCTGGCGTGGTCCGGCATCAACGCGCCGGTGCCTCTGAGTACCGCCCGCATCCCCAACATTCGCCTCACCGTAAACCCCGCTGTGCCCGTTGCGCCGCTGTTCAGCGGCAGTTTTGCCAACGGCGTGTGGAACGGTGAGATGCTCGTGCCGGTTGTCGCCTCGAACCTCGTGCTGCGGGCGGATGATGGGGACGGCCACATCGGCATCAGCGACGTCTTTGTGGTCGCGCTGCCAGCCGACAGTGATGGCGATGGTTTGCCCGACCCGTGGGAGACGCGCTACTTCGGGGCGCTCAACGCGGCAGACGGCGCTTCGGAGGCCGACCCCGACAGAGACGGCCTTCTAAATCGCGACGAACTCCTGGCAGGCACCAACCCGATGGATCCCGAAAGCTGTTTGCGCATCGCGCGCATCGAAATCAGCGCACCTGACGTACGCATACGCTTCCGCACCGCTCCTGGCCGCCGCTATCAACTTGAGCACGCTGCGCAACTGGGAGCAGCGGGCTGGTCCAGCGCGGCGACGCCATTGGCTGGCAATGGCTCCGAGATGGAGGCATCGCATCCCGGGGGCGTTGGTCAAGGCCAGCGCTTCTACCGCGTAAGGCTGCTGCCATGAAAAGCGAACTGGCTATCGACCATGTCAAAGCGCCTCGGATTCGCGACCGACTGGCAACGATTCCGCCCTTGAGAAGTCCTTTTGCGCCTTCCTTCTTGAGATCTCGCATTGGTCAACGGGGGCAAATCGGCTCATGCACTGGAAAAACTCGAGATGAAAACGAAAAATCTATTCCTCATGGCCGCGCTGCTAACCGGTCTCGGCTTGATACCGGTTGGTCGGGTGACGGCGCAGACCTTCACGACCCTGCATAGTTTCACGGGCGGCAGCGCTGGAGCTTTACCGTATGCCGGATTGATTGCCAATTTATCGGGCAACACCCTTTATGGGACAACGTATTCTGGCGGCAGTTCGGGCGCCGGCACGGTGTTCGCCGTCAACAATGACGGCACAGGTTTTACGACCCTTCATAGTTTCACCGGCAGCGACGGAGCCAATCCGGCAGCCAGATTGATTTTATCGGATACCACCCTATACGGGACGGCGAATGTTGGCGGCAGTTCGGGCAAGGGCATGGTTTTCGCCGTCAACACCGACGACACGGGTTTTACGACCTTGCATAGTTTCACTGGCAGCGACGGAACTTGGCCGAAAGGTTTGATTTTATCGGGCAACACCCTGTATGGGACGACGTATAGTGGCGGCAGTTCGGACTATGGCACGGTTTTCGCCGTCAACACCGATGGCACGGGTTTTACGACCCTTCATAGTTTCACTCTCGGCACCGGGGGAGCCAATCCGGTCAACAGCGACGGAGCCCATCCGTATGGCGAATTGATTTTAGCGGGCAACACCTTGTATGGGACGGCGGAGCAGGGCGGTAGTTCGGGCTATGGCACGGTGTTCAAGCTCAACGCCAATGGCACGGGTTTTACGACCCTGCATAGCTTTATTTACATCAGCGACGGAGCTGTACCGGATGGGGGATTGATTTTATCAGGCAACACCCTGTACGGGACGGCGTTTGCGGGCGGCAGTTCGAGCAGAGGCACGGTGTTCGCCGTCAACACCGATGGCACAGGTTTTACGAACCTGCATAGTTTCACGGCAAGTAGCACGAATTCTTCAGGTGTCTATACCAACAGCGACGGAGCTAATCCGTATGCCGGACTGGTTTTATCGGGCCACACCCTGTATGGGACAACGTATTCTGGCGGCGGTTCGGGCGAGGGCACGGTGTTCCAGGTCAACACCGATGGCACGGGTTTTACGACCCTGCACAGTTTCACGGCAATCTCCGGTTCGCTTTCTACTAACCGTGACGGAGCTACTCCGTATGCCGGATTGATTTTATCGGGCAACACCCTGTATGGGACGGCAGCGTTTGGCGGCAGTTCGGGCATGGGAACGGTGTTTAGTCTTTCGTTGCCGCCGCCGCAACTGACGGTGCGCTACGTGGACGTGAACAGCGCCAGCCCGGTGGCGCCCTACACCAGTTGGGCTACGGCAGCTACAAACATCCAGGACGCGGTGGATGCCGCCGTAGCAGGCGACGCGATCGTGGTGACCAACGGTATCTACGCTACGGGCGGGCGGTATGGCAACCGCGTTGCGGTGGACAAGCCGCTGAGTCTTCGGAGCATTAACGGCCCGCAGTCCACCACTATCAACGGAGGGCAGTCGAATCGGTGTGTGTATTTGACCAACGGGGCCAGCCTCTCGGGTTTTACATTGACCAATGGTTTTGTACTTAATCGCGGGTTCGGGTCCCGCAGTTACGGCGGCGGATTGTTGTGTGAATCGACAAATGCGATGGTTTCAAACTGTGTGGTGTCGGGCAACTCCGTTGTTGGTGTGTGCTTGTGTGAGGGTGGCATTCACGGTCCCGCCGGTGGAGGAGTATATGGCGGTACTCTGAATGACTGCATTCTGGGCAACAATCGAGCCCAGGGATCCTACAATAGTCGACCCTATGGCACTGGCGGTGGAGCAAAGAACGCCACGCTCAACAACTGCACATTGAGCGAAAACTCTGCAGCTCTCTTTGGCGGCGGGGCTTCTGGGTGCACACTGAACAACTGCACGTTGAGCGGCAACGGTGCTCGCATCGGCGGCGGAGCGGAGGGCTGCACGCTGAACAACTGCACGCTCGGCGGTAACAGGGCCGCCGAGACCGGCGGCGGGGCCGACTCTTGCACGCTGAATAACTGCACACTCTCCGACAACCGGGCTTACGGGGATTACTACGGTGGCCGCGGTGGAGGGGCGGCCCACAGCACACTCAACAACTGCACATTGAGCGGCAATTCGGCTGAAGGGAGTAGTGTCAACGCGGAACCCGGCTACGGCGGCGGAACCGCTCACAGCACTCTCAACAACTGCACATTGAGTGGCAATTCTGCGACAGACAGTTTCCCTGGCCTTGGGGTGGTCGCGCGCGGCAATGGTGGCGGGGCGTGGAGCAGCACCCTGAACAACTGCATCGTCTATTTCAACACCGCGCAGCAAGGGGCGAATTATGATTCTTCCAGCACTCTGAACTATTCCTGCACGACACCACAACCGACCAATGGCGTCGGCAACATCACCAACGAACCGGCGTTCGTGAATTTCGCCGCGGGCAATTACCGGCTGCGCCCGGATTCACCCTGCATTGACGCGGGAACCAACCTCAGCGCCAGCATCACCAACGACCTCGATGGCCGCCCGCGTCCGCTGGACGGCAATGGCGATGGCCTGGCCGCGTTCGACATGGGCGCCTACGAATACCGGATGCCACTCCTGGTTTGGCAGGACAGCCCGAATCCCACCCCGCCCCACGCCGACTGGGCCACCGCCGCGCACACCATTCAGGACGCCGTTGACGCCGCCGTAGCGGGTGACGAGATCGTGGTGACCAACGGCATCTACACGACCGGCGTGCGTGCGGTGGATGGCTTCACGACCAACCGCGTGGCAGTGGACAAACCGCTCACGCTGCGCAGCGTCAACGGCGCGCGGTTCACAGCTATCCGCGGGGAAATAATCCAACAGCCGCCCGACGACTCGATAGACAACGGCAGCCCGCAGTTTACTACCATCCACGGAACTGCAGGTCTCTCGGGGATTCGCTGCGTGTACCTAACCAATAGCGCCACGCTTTCCGGGTTCACCTTAACCAATGGCAGTGGCGGAGTGTTCTGCGCGTCGCTGACCGCAGTGGTTTCCAATTGTGTGCTGGCGGGCAACGACGGCCGCGGCGCGTATGGAGGCACCCTGAACAACTGCACTCTCACCGGTAATTCAGGCGGCGGCGCCTATTCCAGCCTGCTGAACAACTGCGCGCTGAGCGGCAACTGGGCCCGAGGCGGAAACGGTATCGGTCGTGGCGGCGGGGCGGCTTTCTGCACGTTGAACAACTGCACAATGACCGGCAACACGGCCTCGGGTCAGTTTGGCGGCTACGGCGGCGGCGCGGCTGACTGCACGCTGCACAATTGCACACTGAGCGGCAATGTGGCCCGCGGTCCGGATCCTGTTACTAGAGTCGGCGGCTTTGGCGGCGGGGCATACGCCTGCACGCTGAACAACTGCATCGTCTATTTCAACACTGCGTCGCATGGCGCGAATTATGATTGGTCCAGCAATCTGAACTATTCCTGCACGACGCCGCTGCCGACCAACGGTGTCGGCAACATCACCAATGCGCCGCTGTTCGTGGACGAGGCCTTTGGGAATCTGCGGCTGCAATCCAACTCCCCATGCATCAATGCCGGCCTGAATGCGTTCGCGCCCGCTGGACCTGACTTGGATGGCAATCTACGCATCAGGGGCGACACAGTCGATATTGGCGCGTATGAGTTTCAATTGCCCACTTCGATCATTTCCTACGCCTGGTTGCAGCAATATGCCCTGCCCATCGACGGCTCGGCAGACACCGCAGACCCGGACGGCGACCACATGAACAACTGGCAAGAATGGCGTTGCGCGACCGACCCCACCAATCAGTTTTCCCTGCTCAAGCTGTTGACTCCTCAACCGGAGACGAACGGGATGCTGGTCCGTTGGCAAAGTGTGAATGGTCACAGCTATTCCTTGGAACGTGCCGCCAATGCCGGCACGCCCTTTTCGGTCCTCCAAAGCAACCTTGTTGGCCAAGCCGGCACCACGAGCTTTACGGACACGAACACCGCCGGAGGGGACACGTTCTTCTACCGCGTGGGTGTGGAGGAATGACGCGGAAATCAACCTGAAATACGAAGGTCGAAATCCGAAAGAAATCCGATTTCCGAAAACCGAAACAGTGAAACGAGACGGTTATGAAGTCAATCCAGCCAGTTGGCCACGCGCAATCCCGGCACTTTGCCAAAGTCGCCCGTGTTTCGGGTAAGCAGTGTCGCGTCATGGGCCAGCGTAAGGCAGGCGATCTTCAAGTCCATCGAGCCAATGCGAATGCCTTCACGACGAGATTCAGAAAGCGGTCGGCAGACGCGGCATCCCACAGCAGGACCCTCCAACGGGAGAAAAATTGGATGCGCTCCTGCAATCGCTGATAGGCGGGAATCTGAAGGTGCGGATCGGAGAGCCGGTGAATTTCCGCGAGCCAGCCGCGCAATTGCTCCTCGGCGTTGATGATCGTCGTGGCGATGTCTTCACCGGACTCCAGCAGCCGGTCCCGGAGACGAAGGCCGGAGGGCGTGCCGTAGCCCAGTTCCGAAACGTGATTGGTATCAAGCACCAGCACGATCGGAATCATTCGCGTGGTCACGAAACTCCCGACCGAGGCGCTCGGCATCACGCGAAAGCTCGTCATCAATCAATATACCGACAGTGGCCAGCCAGTCCTTCTTGCCCGGTCCGGCGCCGACAATGGCGCCAAGCGTGGCGACCTTCTTCTCGATTTCTTCGACTCGTTTTTCCAGCGTCTCAGGCATGGCTGAACCTTACTTCATTTATCGCGGGACCGCACCACAAAACTCAGACTGCCGCGAGTTGGGCTGAAACCGGCGTCGGGAACCTTATCAACGAACGGGCGTTTGTGGGCGCGCGACCGGCGCTCGCGGTTGCCATGCTCTCGTAACCTTTTGCGAATCTGTTGGCCATAGCGGCTGGCGGCAAGTTTAATGATCACCTCGTGCCACACCAATCCGATAGTCCAGCACTCCAGCTTTTCTTCACTCCCCCTGTAACCTTTTCTCCGCAATTGAGCAGTAACCTTTAGCCGGCGACGATTTGCATGAAGAGAAATATTTTCAATTGCACTCTGGCTTGGGTTGCGGCTGTCACAATTTGGCTGCCCGCAACAGCGCTCGCGGCCACCATCGCGGTCACTACCACCGCTGACAATGGCGTTGGCTCATTGCGGCGGGCTATTGAAGTTGCCGCGCCCAGCGACACAATCAATTTTTCAGTCGCAGGCACAATCACCCTTACGAATGGGCAACTGCTGATCACAAATGATTTGAACATTCTTGGTCCCGGGGCGACCAATCTCGCCGTTAGCGGCAACAACACTAACCGCGTCTTTGAGATTGCTTCCAACACCGCCGTCCGCATTTCCGGGCTCACGATCAGCAACGGGAGAATCTCCGGATCGAAAGGCACAGACAGCACCAATGGTCCGGCAGGGGACGGCGGCCGGGGATTAGGAGGTGGGATTCTGAACGCGGGAACGCTCGCGCTCAATCAATGCGTCATGATGAAGAATTCCGCGTACGGCGGTGACGGTGGCGCCGCGACAAACTTTAACAATGGCGGCGTTGGAGGCAGTGGGTTTGGCGGTGCGATCTACAATCTGGGTGATTTGACCTTGGCGAACTCGGAGGTCCTCAGTAACTCCGCCGCCGGCGGCCATGGTGGCGCAAATGACAACAGCAGAGGTGGTGATGGCGGCAACGCCACCGGAGGAGCGCTTTGTGTCGCCGCTGGCAATGTATGGGTGAGCAATTGTAAGTTCATCGCCAATACGGCGGTAGGCAGCGATGGCGCATCTGGGTTCTTTGGCAGATCCCTTGCCTCCGTGGGTGGACATGGCAGAGGCGGGGCCGTTGGCATAGAAACGGGCGCGATACTGCTTGCTAACTGCACGGTTCTCAGCAATTCCGTCACTGGCGGTTCCTGCCAAGGCATCGGAAATTATCCCATCGGCGGCAACGGAAATGGAGGGGGCATTTTCCTCAGCAACGGGGTTCTAATCTTGAACGCCACTACGCTCTGCGGTAACTCCGCACTCGGCGGTGGCAGCGGCTCAGTCGGTACTTTTGGGGCGGCGGTCCCCGGTGGAATCGGTGGCGGAGGCGGTCTCTTCGCAGAAAGCGGGGTCATAACGTTGTCGCAGTGTTGTCTTGCGGCTAATTCAGTGAAAGGCGGGCGCGGAGGCAACGCTATCACTCAATTTGGCAGCTATGGGAGTGTCGGCGGATTCGCCGGCGGCGGTGGAGCATTTTTAGGCTCCAGCGTTCTCGTTGTGGTTAACTGCACAGTGGCAAGTAACTCTGCCTCGGGCGGGCCGGGCGGATTCGGCGGTGGATTACCCGGTTTCGGTCCATTCCCTGGCGGCGCCGGCGGAGGAGGCTATGGAGGCGGGTTCTTCGTGAGTGGGGGGTCGGGCACCAACATCGGTTGCACGATCGGCGGTAATTCGGTAGTTGGTGGAGCTGGCGGGTCTGGTAATCCTTCTGGAGCACAGGGCGGCAGTTCCGCGGGCGGGATCGGCAGCTCCACCGGCGCTCTGAGCCTGCTCAATGTTATCGTCGCTGCCAACAATGCGACGGCCATTAAACACGACGTTAGTGGAGATTTTCTCAGTCAGGGCTTCAACCTTATCGGAGTTACCAACGGCAGCAGCGGTTGGGTGGCAACGGACCTGACGGGAAATGGCGCCATGCCTGTTGACCCTAGCCTGGGGCCACTGCGAAACAACGGCGGTTCCACCTTCACAATGGCGCTGCTGCCCGACAGCCCCGCCCTGAATCACGGCGATGACGCGTTGCTCACCGCGCCATTTAACCTCACCGACGACCAACGTGGTCTGCCACGCAAATCCGGCAACCACGTTGATATCGGCGCGTATGAACTCCAAGCGCCCAATCTGATTGAACTGCACCGAAGCGGAAGTGACATTGCCATCATATTCACCACCGAATTCGGCTGGAACTATCGACTCGAGCGAACCCATGTTCTCAGCTCTGACTCCTGGACGAGTGTAGCCGACAACGTCACCGGCACGGGCGGAACCGTCCAGGTCCTCGACTCGGGCCCAGCCATTCAGCCGCAATACTTCTATCGTGTCGTAATGTTGCCGTGAGAAAATGGGAAGGACGAATTCCATGAAAGACCTTCGATCTATATGGCTGCCGGCGAGGCCGAGCAGATTCATAACGAATATCACGAACGTTGCGCCCGCCATTGGACTGCTCCTGGCGCTGATTCATTCCGCCTTTGCTCAACCCTGGACGCAGACGAGCGCGCCCGTCACCAACTGGTCTTCGGTTGCGTCTTCCGCCGATGGAATCAAATTGGTGGCGGCGGTCAGGGATGGCCCGATTTACATTTCCACAAATTCAGGAGCGACCTGGGAGCAAACCAGCGCGCCGGTTACAAACTGGTCCTCTGTGGCTTCTTCGGCGGATGGGACCAAATTGGCGGCGGTGGGTTACAGCGGAGTTTTTACGTCGGCAGATTCGGGCGCCAATTGGACAGCAATCAGCGGAGTGTCGGGGCGTCGCATCGCGTGTTCGGCAGATGGCACAAAATTGCTGGTCGCTGGCAACGGGCTTTACCGTTCCACCAATTTCGGAGCCACCTGGACGCCGTTGTCGGGCGGGGGAAATTGGGTGATTGCCTCGTCCGCGGATGGAACCAAACTCGTCTCGGCTTATTTCAATCACAACGGTTTTCCGATGGGTTGCATCTGCATTTCCACCAATTCGGGCGCCACATGGACGCAGACCAGCGCGCCTCTTTTTTCCTGGACCGGTTGGACGGCTCTCGCTTCTTCGGCAGATGGAACGAAATTGGCAGCGACCATCGGGTACACGTCGTTTCCGACGGGGCCGGGCCCCATCTATGTTTCACCGGACGGAGGGGGCACCTGGCAAGCAAGCGGTTCTCCGACCTCTCATTGGACCTCGGTCGCATGTTCTGCGGATGGAGTGAGGTTGGTAGCGACAATGACGTTCGGCGGCATATACACCTCGACAGATTCCGGTGCCACATGGGTCTCGAACGATGTACCCGTCGCAAGCTGGAGCGCGGTCGCTTGCTCGGCGGATGGAACGAAACTCGTGGCAGTAGTCGATGGAGGCGGCATCTGGATCTCGCAATCCATTCCAGCGCCTCTCTTGACTCTTCGAGCATCGGGCGGAGTTGGCGTCCTTGCCTGGACGGTGCCCTCGATGAATTTCATCTTGCAACAGAACGCCGATTTGAGCGCGCCGAATTGGACAGAGGTAACAAACGCAGGGTCGCTGAATCTCACGAACTTGCAGTACGAGGTAGGAGTGTCCTCATTACAGAGCGGTAATTGTTTCTTTCGGCTCCGTCACTGATGCATTGATATCTGCCATAACCAGCCAGGCGGGCGCGAATGTGGCCATCTGCGGTCACCACGAGCCGTGCGATTCCTTGCAATAACCGGTGGCGGTGCGTTTAATGAGCATGTCGTGCCAGAGGTAAAAACATGTCCGCAGTGCGGGGCGAAACTTTCCGGCGATGGACCATCCGGAAAGTGCCCCGCTTGCCTGATGGCTCTGGCTGTCAGGATGGGAGCCCATGGAACTGAAGTTCTTGATTCGGATGGAACGCCGGGTCGGATGCGCGGAGTTGAGCCGCGGACCATTCGTTATTTCGGTGACTACGAATTGCTCGAAGAGATCGCGCGTGGCGGGATGGGCGTGGTTTACCGGGCGCGGCAAGTGAGCCTCAATCGCCCGGTGGCTCTGAAGATGATTCTCGCCGGGCGATTGGCCACGCCCGCCTCCATGCAGCGTTTTCAGACCGAGGCCGAAGCGGCGGCCCGTCTCGACCATCCGCACATCGTTCCCATTTACGAGATTGGCGAATACGACGGCCAGCATTACTTCAGCATGAAGCTGATTGACGGAGGAACCTTGGCGACCGTAGCGGCGTCTCGGCAGAGCGCCGTTGATCTTCCCGAACGCAAAAGTACGGCGCTCTGCCGAGACGCCGCTACGGTCATGGGGAAGGTCGCTCGCGCCGTCCACTACGCGCATCAACGTGGCATCCTGCATCGCGATCTGAAGCCCACCAATATTCTCATCGACGCACAGGGCGAACCGCACATCACCGATTTCGGACTGGCCAAATTGATCGAGAGCGATGCCGACCTGAGCAAAAGCGGCGCGGTCCTGGGGACGCCAAGCTACATGGCGCCCGAACAAGCGGCCGGCCAAATCAAAGAACTCACAATTGCGGCGGACATTTACAGCCTGGGCGCTATCCTCTATGAATTGCTTACTGGTCAGCCGCCTTTTCAAGCGGAGGCGGCTTTGGAGGTGCTGCGGCAAGTTTGCGAACAGGAACCGGTGCGTCCCCACATTCTGAATCCCCAAGTGGATCGCGACCTCGAAACGATTTGCCTGAAGTGCTTGAGCAAAAATCCGAACACGCGCTACGGCTCGGCGGAAATGCTGGCGGAAGACTTGGACCGTTGGCGGAACGGCGAACCGATCCTCGCGCGGCCGGTGAGTCAGGCAGAAAGAGTTTGGCGCTGGTGCCGGCGTAAACCGGCCCTGGCGAGCGCGTTCTCAGGCGTGATCGTGGTCTTTGCCCTCGGTTTTGCTGGCGTGCTTTGGCAATGGCTGAGAGCCGAGCGCAACGCCGATGATGCGATCAAGCAAAGCACCCGCGCGGAGCAAAACGCCGCCGCCCAGTCCGCCGAACGCACTCGAGCGGAAGACTCACTCCGTCGCCTGGAAATCCAGCGCGCGCAGGAACTGCTGGATCAGGACAATGCGGGTCCAGCGCTGGCCTACCTGGCGCGGGAACTGCGCCGCGATCCCAGCAATCACGTCATCGCTTCTTGGGTGATGTCGGTGCTCAGTCTGCGCGATTTCCGGCGGCCCAGGAACGCGCCGCTCGCGCATAAGGGGCCGCTGGGGCAGGCCCAATTCAGTCCCGATGGCCGCTGGATGCTGACCTCCGCCGAGGACGGTACGGCGCGGCTATGGGATGGAGGCAGCGGGAAACCGGTCGGCGAGATCATGCGACACCGCAAGGCCGCTCGCACCTATGCGGCCTTCAGCAGCGACGGCACGCGCGTGGTAACCGCTGGGTACGACGGCGCCGCTCGCGTTTGGGAGGTCCCGAGTGGAACCCCCGTGACGCCGCTCCTGGAACACGGGGCGCCGGTCCATTACGCCGAGTTCAGCCCCGACGGCACGCGCGTGGTCACGACCACCTTGTCCGACACGGGAGGGAGCGCCTGCGTATGGGACGCCCGCACGGGCGCGAAGGTGACGCGACCCTTGCCACACGACCGCAACGTCCTGATGGCACGCTTCAGCCCGGACGGCGAGCGACTGGTGACAGCGTGCGACGACGGCACAGCCCGATTATGGGATGCGCACACGGGCAAACCGCTTAGCGATCCAATCCTCTTTGAAGATGGAATCACCTTTGTCGAGTTTAGTCCGGATGGCCGATCCCTGGCCATCGCGTCCAGCGACCGCACGGTTCGGCTGACAGATGCGCGCACCGGCAATTCACTGCTCGATCCTTTGCAGCATGACGATCCCGTCGCCCTCGTGCACTTCAGCCGCGATGGCCGGCGCTTGATGAGCGCCGCCGGCCAATCCGTTTATATCTGGGATGCGGTCACGGGGCAGTTGCTGCTGAAACCGATTCGCCACAACTCACCTGTAAGCTCGGCTCAGTTCAGTCCGGAAGGGATTCGCATGGTAACAACCTGCTTGAATCGCAGTGCACGTGTCTGGAATAGCATCACAGGCGAACCCATCGGCGAACCGATGCGGCATTATGGCGACATACGCTGCGCCGATTTTACGCCGGATGGAGCCTGGTTGGTGACAGCATCCGGCGATTTCACCGCGCAGTTGTGGAACCTTCGCCCACGTTCGATGCTCGCCACACCCATGCGCCATTCCACCACCGTGGTTTCCCTCGACTTCAGCCCGGATGGAAAAAAACTGATCACTTTGGGCCAGGACGGCTCCAGCAGGATTTGGGAATCGACGACCGGCCAACCCCTTGCGCCGATGACCAACTATGTCCGGCGCGGGCAATCGATCCGGTTCAGTCCCGATGGGAAGCGATACCTCATCACTCGCCACTATACAGACGCACTGCTCGTGGACACGACAAGCGGGGCGCTACCAGGAGGCCCACTCAACCACAAAGGAACTTTGCGCTTCGCGATTTTCAGCACAGATGGTCGATTCATCGCAACGGGCGCGAACGACGGCACAGTCTCCATTTGGAATGGTCAGACGGGAGTTCTGGTCGCAGCGCCGCTTCCACATACGAATGACGTTCCTTGCGCGGACTTCAGCCCGGACGGCGCTCGTCTCGCCACCGGAGACACCGCCGGAAACGTGCGGCTTTGGGACGCGCGAACTGGGGGATTCATCGCGACGCTTGCATCCGGCCCGACCACCGCCATTGCTGCCATCCAGTTCAGCCCGGACGGCTCGCGGTTAGCCACAGCCTCTTTTGGCCGGAACGTTCGCATCTGGGACACGCGCACCACCGAGCTTTGTGCTGCCCCGCTTGGCCACGACTCCACAATCACCCTCCTTCAGTTCAGTCGCGACCGCCGCCAGATCTACACCCTCACCGAGCAGGGCGCACTGCGGGCCTGGGACGTTAAAACGGGAAAGCCACTGGCCGAACTTATTCCGCCGAACGAGGATGTTTTGGCTGCTCAATTCAGTCACGACGGCACGAAGATGGCGATTGTGCGGGCCAACTACGGCGTGCGGGTGTTCGATGTCGCCACCGGGCTGCCACTCACCGAGAGCTTGCGCCACAGCGAATGTCCGATGGCCGTGAAGTTTAGCCCCGATGGGATGCGCCTGGCCGTAGCGAGCGGCGATGCAGCACGCGTTTGGGAACTGCCCGTGGTCGAAGGCCCTGCTCCGAACTGGCTTCCACAACTGGCCGAAGCGGTCGGCGGCTGGCAGATCAATTCCAACGGTGTCCTGCAAGCGGTTGCTGTCTATCATATCAGAAGTCGCCGAGAGCAAGTCCTTGCGATAACCAACCAGGATCCCTTCACAATTTGGGGGCAATGGTACGCCGGTAACTTCATGACTAGGAGTATTCAGCCGGGATCTCCGACCACAGGGGACCAATACATTGGGCACTGCTGGCAAGAGCCGCACCCGGAAAACTGGCGTTTCCTGCGGGCGCAGCAACCCGAAGTGCTGCGCAGCATGGCGGGCTTCGCCCGCACCGCACTCGCGCAGGCGTCCACACGCGGAACAATGCTGTTGACTGAGGCCGATTACCTCAGCAGCGGTGCGCTGGCGCTGGCGCCGGATCGGTTGGACTTCCTCGACGGGCGTGTAGAAGTCAATGACCGACTCGGCTACGAACATCGATATTTGACCCAGCCCGATGCCGTTGTTCAGGCGATGGCTGAATTTCGCAATCCTCGCTACTGGCTTGCCTCCGCCTGGCGGCAGGCGAGCTTTGAACGATGGTCCAATGCGCTGGACCGCTGCGCGCTGGCGCTCTCAACTTGTAGCAGCCGACGTGAAGAGGCTCACTCTTCATCGCATCCAGCAGAGAAGGACACAGCCTCCTCACGTCGGCTGCTACAAAGGGAACGCATTGTGGACGATGACCTGGGCCCCGCCATCAGCTTTCTGCGCGCTCAAGTGCTGTGGCGGCTCGGTCTCCCCGAGGAGGCGCGCACCGAACACGAAGCATCGCGCTACATTCCTGCGCGCAATCCGAACGCTACGGCGCAGCAACTGGACCTGACAGCATTTTACAATGCGCGGCTGAACGATGACTGGCACGTGAGCGGAAATCCGGTGCTGGGGCAAAGGTTGGACGCGCTGCCGACCGGTTTGCAGACATTTGACGGCATCACCTTTGACGTGCGTGCCTTGATTCAACTCGACGGCAGCGAGGTTCGCAGCTATGGCCGTCGATATCCGGCACGCGTAATGGATGTGCCAATCGGTCAGCACTGCCGACGAGTGCACTTCCTCCACGCGACAGTATGGAGTGGCGCGCACGGCGAACACCTTGGCGAATACAACTTCCATTATGCCGATGGCCAAAGTGCCAAGCTGCCCGTTCGCTACGGTGAAACGCTCGCGGATTGGTGGGACGGCCCGATGGCGATCCCGGAGACCGGCCAAGCCTATCGCGTCGCGTGGTACGGCGCGAACGCGCTCGCCCGCTCGCGGAACATCGTCCAACGCCTTTATCACACCGTCTGGGAGAATCCGCGGCCAGATGTGCCGCTGACATCGCTGGACCTCACTTCCCGCGGCCTGACGGCCACGCCTTTCATCGTGGCGATCACAGTTGAGTAGGGTGGAAAATGGCGGGTGGTCGGGTTACGTGGAGCACGACGCACTGTCGTTGCCTGCCAGGAATCCCAACTGGATTCCGGACCAAAGCCCAGGGTTGCGAGGCACGAGCTACCCTGGGCAGGAGTCCAAAATCGAACCAACCCCAACGGGGGCCCCAACGGGGGGAATGGCACTTAGATAAGCCCTAAAACTTTTTTACCCAAACGCTTGCGTCGAGGAGGATGAGGCACGGTTTCAAAAAGGACGCGTCGGCTCAAGCGCTGCATTTCTTTGATGATTTGCT